>Ga0334901_1000030_pt1 | contig 245594 bp, 217 predicted proteins | sample GraSluR3_MG_3_FD_207216 | JGI IMG/M metagenome (GOLD analysis project Ga0334901, IMG submission 207216) | Sludge microbial communities from methane-producing bioreactor in Wageningen University, Netherlands - Granular Sludge_15_08-R3 | ecosystem: Engineered > Bioreactor > Anaerobic >... | reverse complement strand
AAGCAACGGTGCGTCCGCCTTCCCGGATCGCGAACCGGAGTCCTTCTTCCAGCGCGATGGGAGTGATCAGCTCGATGGTCATTTGGATGTTGTCTCCCGGCATGCACATCTCTGTGCCTTCGGGCAATGCAACGTTTCCGGTCACGTCCGTTGTACGGAAGTAGAACTGGGGTCTGTAGCCGTTAAAGAACGGTGTATGGCGCCCGCCTTCTTCCTTCTTCAGTACGTACACTTCCGACTGGAATTTCGTGTGGGGATGAATCGATCCGGGCGCTGCAAGCACCTGCCCTCTTTCGATGTCCGTTCTCTGTACGCCTCTGAGCAGCGCGCCGATGTTGTCTCCCGCCTGCCCCTGATCCAGCAGCTTGCGGAACATTTCCACGCCTGTGACGACCACTTTGCGCTTCTCGTCCTTCAGTCCTACGATCTCCACTTCGTCGGAGACCTTCACGATCCCTCTTTCCACACGGCCTGTGGCCACGGTGCCGCGCCCTGTGATGGAAAAGACGTCTTCCACCGGCATCAGGAACGGTTTGTCGGTCGCTCTGGTGGGCTCGGGAATGTAGCTGTCTACTGCTTCGAACAGTTCCACGATCTTATCTCCCCAGGGGCCTTCCGGATCGTTCAGCGCTTCCAAGGCAGATCCGCGGATGATGGGCGTATCGTCTCCGGGGAATTCGTACAGGTCCAAAAGCTCCCGCACTTCCATTTCCACCAGATCCAGCAGCTCTTCGTCGTCCACTGCGTCGCACTTGTTCAGGAATACCACGATATAGGGTACGCCTACCTGACGGGAAAGCAGAATGTGTTCCCGGGTCTGGGGCATCGGTCCGTCGGTGGCAGCCACCACCAGGATCGCTCCGTCCATCTGGGCTGCGCCCGTGATCATATTCTTGACATAGTCCGCATGGCCCGGGCAGTCTACGTGGGCGTAGTGCCGGTTGGGGGTCTCGTATTCCACATGCGCCGTGGAGATCGTGATGCCTCTTTCCTTCTCTTCGGGTGCTTTGTCGATCGCATCAAATGCTACGAACTGACCCAGCCCGTATCTCTGGAACAGCGTCTTTGTAATGGCGGCCGTCAGTGTGGTCTTGCCGTGGTCCACGTGGCCGATCGTCCCGATGTTCACATGGGGCTTCGTTCTTTCAAATTTAGATTTTGCCATTTTATTTTCCTCCTGAAAGTATATTCTATTGGTTGATTTTATCCACAAGGGCATCCGGCAGCTTCTCGAAGTGATCCATCTGCATTACATAAACGCCTCTTCCCTGTGTTTTGGACCGCAAATCGGTGGCATAACCGAACATTTCCGACAACGGAACCATTCCGTGGATGGTTGCAGCTCCGTTGTGCAGATCCGTTCCGCCGATTTTTCCTCTTCTGGAACTCAGATCGCCGATCACGTCGCCCATGTATTCTTCGGGCGCCGTCACTTCGACCTTGAAAATCGGTTCCAGCAAAACGGGCTTTGCTTTTTTTGCGCCTTCGCGGAACGCCATGGACGCCGCGATTTTAAATGCGATTTCCGAGGAGTCCACTTCGTGGAACGAGCCGTCAAACAACTCGATCCCCACGTCCACCACCTGGTATCCGGCCAGAGGACCGGTCTGCATCGCTTCCCGGATCCCGTCGTCGATCTTGGGGATGTATTCCCGGGGGATCACGCCGCCCACAATGGTGCTTTTGAACTCGTATCCTTCGCCCGGCTCCCGGGGGATCAGGCGGATTTTGACGTGTCCGTACTGCCCGTGGCCGCCGGTCTGCTTTATGTACTTGTGTTCGACTTCCGTTACTGTAGTGATCGTCTCTTTATAGGAGACCTGGGGTTTACCTACATTGGCTTCGACTTTGAACTCCCGAAGCAGCCGATCCACAATGATCTCCAAATGCAACTCGCCCATACCGGCGATGATCGTCTGTCCGGTCTCCGTATCGGTATACGTCTTGAATGTGGGATCTTCCTCGGCCAGCTTTGCCAGCGCGATGCCCATTTTTTCCTGACCGGCTTTGGTCTTTGGTTCGATGGCGATCTGAATAACAGGGTCGGGGAATTCCATGGATTCCAAAATGATCGGATGCTTTTCGTCGCAGAGCGTGTCGCCTGTTGTCGTATCCTTAAGTCCTACAGCTGCAGCGATATCTCCTGAAAAGACTTCTTCCACATCTTCCCGATGATTGGCGTGCATCTCCAAGATCCGGCCGATCCGCTCTTTTTTGCCCTTTGTGGAATTATACACATAAGAACCACTGCGAAGCGTTCCGGAATAGACGCGGAAAAAGGCCAGCTTTCCGACAAACGGATCGGCCATGATTTTAAAGGCCAAAGCGGAAAAGGGTCCGCTGTCATCGGAAAAGCGCTCCTCTGCCTGTTCGGTCTTGGTTGAAATCCCCATGATCGGCGGAATATCCAGCGGTGAAGGCATATAGTCCACCACCGCATCCAACATGGGCTGGATCCCTTTGTTTTTGTAAGAGGAACCGCAGGTAACCGGCACCATCAGATTGGCAATGGTCATCTTGCGAATCGTGCGCTTGATCTCGTCCTCGGTGAAATCTTCTCCGTCCAGGTACTTGATCAGCAGCTCTTCGTCGCCTTCGGCCACCGCTTCGATAAGCTTGTGCCGCCATTCCTTGGCAAGTTCCAGCATGTTCTCGGGAATTTCTTCGATGTCCACGACCTTTCCCAATTCGTCGTGGTACATATCCACTTTCATGGACACCAAATCGATGATCCCCGCAAAATCACTCTCCGATCCGATGGGAAGCTGGATCGGTACTGCAGGCGCTTTGAGACGCTCTCGGACCATGTCGACGACATGGAAAAAATCCGCGCCGGTGATGTCCATCTTGTTAACGTAGATCATCCTGGGCACTTTGTATTTTTCCGCTTGCCTCCATACGGTCTCCGACTGCGGTTCTACGCCGCCTTTGGCGCAGAGCACAGTGACGGCTCCATCCAAGACCCGCAGCGATCGTTCAACCTCTACGGTAAAGTCCACGTGGCCGGGCGTATCGATGATGTTGATTCTTGTGTTCTTCCATTGGGCGGTAGTCGCAGCGGAGGTTATTGTAATGCCTCTTTCCTGTTCCTGCTCCATCCAGTCCATGGTGGCAGCGCCTTCGTGCACTTCACCAAGCTTATGGGTACGTCCGGTATAAAATAGTATACGCTCAGTCGTAGTCGTCTTACCGGCATCGATATGCGCCATGATCCCGATGTTTCTGGTATTCTCCAATGAGAATTGTCTGGGCATGAATAATCCCTCCTTTCTGTCTTTTCTCTCTTCGTGACAGCATGCTCGCTGCTACCACCTGTAATGTGCAAACGCTCTGTTGGCCTCGGCCATCTTATGCGTATCGTCTCTCTTCTTAACCGATGCGCCGGTGCTGTTCATGGCATCCATCAGTTCCTTGGCCAGCCGTTCGGACATGGTGCGTTCGCCCCGGGCTTTTGTATATTTGGTAAGCCAGCGCAAACCCAAGGTCTGGCGTCTGTCCGTCCTGACTTCGATGGGGACCTGATAATTGGCGCCGCCGACTCTTCTGGCCTTGACTTCTACCACAGGCATGATGTTTGCCATGGCTTTTTCGAATACTTCCAGGGGTTCCTGCCCTGTAGTCGCCTTGATTTGATCGAAGGCGTCATACACGATCTTCTGTGCGACTCCCTTTTTTCCGTCCAGCATAATACTGTTGATGAGCTTCGCTACAACAACACTGCCGTACACCGGATCGGGGAGAACTTCTCTTTTTGGAATATTACCTCTTCTTGGCACTTCTCTTCCCTCCTAGTGCAAGCTGTTTTTCGCCTGCTGCTTCGGTACTCGACGCAGTCTTCCCGCGCCGCGGTGCCACATATCTATATCGATAAGGGCACTGTCTCTGTCCCGACTCTGTAATTGAATCAAATAACTTATTTGCTTTTCGGTCTCTTAGCGCCGTACTTGGAACGGGCCTGACCTCTGTTGGAGACACCGGACGTATCCAGCGTGCCCCGCACGATGTGATATCTCACACCGGGAAGATCCTTCACCCTTCCGCCACGGATCAGCACGACGCTATGTTCCTGCAAATTGTGTCCGATGCCGGGGATGTAAGCAGTCACTTCGATCCCGTTTGTGAGACGAACACGGGCTACTTTGCGCAGCGCGGAATTCGGCTTCTTGGGGGTGACGGTCTTGACGGATGTGCAGACGCCTCTTTTTTGAGGGGCTTCCGTGTCCGTTGCAACTCTTCTGATCGTGTTCATACTCTTCAAAAGAGCCGGTGAATTGGACTTGGTTTCCGCCTTGACTCTTCCCTGTCTTACCAGTTGATTAATGGTAGGCATTACATTTCTCCTTTCTGATGAGATTTCTATTTCATCCGCCTCTGACAGGCGGATTCCACAGCACAACAAAGCGTAGTATATCACGCTTTTTCCAGACGTGTCAACGATTATCGCTACAGCTCTTTCCCCTGGATCTCCTCATCGATTTCATCAACAATGATCAGATCTTCATCCAAAACATCGTCGATTTCCTCTGCGGGTTCCGCGCCGGCAGCGATGGCTTCGCCGGCATCGGGATCGTCCACCGTAAAGGAGTCGTCAACGGAGTCAAAGCGATAAGAGTCGCGCTCGTTGTCGGATTCTTCTTCTTCCTGCGCTTTCAAATTGAAAGATTCCATATATTCGGTATTGACGCCGTAATCGATAGTGATGTTTTTGTAGCGCTTCATTCCGGTTCCCGCGGGAATCAGTTTTCCGATGATCACGTTCTCCTTGAGCCCTAGCAAATGGTCTGTCTTTCCCTTGATCGCCGCATCGGTCAGTACGCGAGTGGTCTCCTGGAAGGATGCCGCGGAAAGGAAGGAATTGGTCGCCAGGGAAGCTTTCGTGATCCCCAGCAGCACGGCTTTTTCCACAGCCGGCTCCTGACCTTCCTGCAGCGCTTCATTGGCCAGACCGACCTCTGCAAAGCTATAGAGGCTGCCGGGCAGAAGCTGTGTGTCGCCGGCGTCGTCGATCCGGCACTTGGAAAGCATTTGACTGACGATAACCTCCACGTGCTTGTCGTTGATGTCAACGCCCTGCTGCTTATATACACGTTGTACCTCTTTAAGCAGATACTGGTACACGCCTTCTACGCCGTTGAGACGCAGGATATCGTGAGGATTCAGAGGTCCCTGGGTGATGCCTTCTCCGGCATGGATGTAGGTGCCCTCCTGGACTCTCAACCGGGCGCCGTAAGGGATCACATAGACTTTTTCCCCTTCATCGCCTCGAATTTTTACCTCTGTTTTATTATCATTTCTGGTTTCGATGGAAACCACGGTGCCATCCGCTTCGCAAATGTCCGCCAGACCTTTGGGTTTCCGGGCTTCGAAAAGCTCTTCCACACGAGGAAGACCCTGGGTAATATCGTGTCCGGCAACAGAAACACCTCCGGTATGGAATGTCCGCATGGTGAGCTGCGTACCCGGTTCGCCGATGGACTGGGCTGCCGTGATACCGACAGCTTCGCCGATATTGACCGGTTCTCCGGTGGCCAGGTTGCGGCCGTAGCACTTGGCGCAGATGCCGTATTCGCTTTTGCATGTCATGACCGAGCGGATCTTTACCGCTTCGATTCCGGCTCTTTCGATGGCCAGAGCAGCATCTTCACTGATCTCTTCGCCGCCCTCTGCCAGCAGGTTGCCTTCACTGTCCAGAATATCTTCCAGCGCCGTCCGGCCAACGATACGCAGGCGCAGCGCTTCGATTACTTCTTTCCCGTCGGCAAAGGCCCGGACTTCGATTCCTTCGTCGGTGCCGCAGTCTTCTTCTCTGACGATCACATTATGAGACACGTCCACAAGTCGCCGGGTCAGATATCCTGAGTCCGCCGTACGGAGCGCTGTGTCGGCCAATCCTTTTCTGGCGCCGTTGCTGGAAAGGAAATATTCCATAACGGACAAGCCTTCCCGGAAGTTCGCGGTGATGGGGATCTCGATGGTCTTGCCTGTTGCGTTTGCCATCAATCCACGCATACCGCTGATCTGCTTGATCTGGTTCTTGCTTCCGCGGGCGCCGGAATGGGCCATGATATACAGGTTATTCAATGTTCCCAGAGACTCCATCAGTGCATCGGCCACATCGTCGGTGGCTTTATGCCAAATTTCGATGACCTTTTCGCTGCGTTCGACATTGCTCATCAAACCCCGGCGATAGGCCAGTTGATATCCGTCCACTTTTTCCTGCGCGGCTGCGATGATATCCTTCTTGCTTTCGGGCATGACCATATCCGCGATGCTGATGGTGATGGCAGCTTTCGTGGAATAGTGGAACCCGGTGCTCTTGATGTGATCCAGCATCCTGGCTGTTTCGGTATTGCCGTGACGGCGGTAGCAACGGTCTATGATCTGGCCCAGTTTCTTTTTGTCGCACAGGAAATCGACTTCCAGGGAGTACGGATCCGTTTCCCGGTCAACAAAGCCCAGATCCTGAGGAATTTCTTCATTGAAAATGAAGCGCCCCACGGTGGATTCCACCAGCTGACCGCGATCGTTTGCATTCAGTTTCCTTCTGACCTTTACTTTGGCATGGACGCCTATGGCGCCTGTCTGGTACGCCATAAGGAGTTCATCGTAATCGCAGAAAATCTTCCCTTCGCCCTTTTCAGCCGAAGTGTTCCGTATTTCCTGTCCCTCGTGGGTCAGATAATAGGACCCCAAAATCATGTCCTGAGTCGGCGTGGTGATCGGCGACCCGTCCTTGGGGGCCAGAATATTGTTTACCGAAAGCATCAGGAAACGGGCTTCCGCTTGAGCTTCCACGGAAAGAGGCACATGAACGGCCATCTGATCTCCGTCGAAATCGGCATTATATGCGGTACAGACCAGCGGATGGAGTTTGATGGCTTTGCCTTCCACCAGTACCGGTTCAAAGGCTTGGATGCCCAGGCGGTGAAGTGTCGGCGCCCGGTTGAGCAGGACCGGATGATCCTTGATGACCTCATCCAGCACGTCCCAGACTTCAGGCCGCACCTTTTCCACCATACGCTTGGCACTCTTAATGTTGTGAGCCAAACCGTCCTGTACCAGTTTTTTCATTATAAAAGGCTTGAACAGCTCCAAGGCCATCTTCTTGGGCAGTCCGCACTGATAGAATTTCAGTTCGGGCCCTACGACGATGACGGAACGTCCGGAATAGTCGACGCGCTTGCCCAGCAAATTCTGGCGGAACCGTCCCTGTTTTCCCTTGAGCATATCCGACAGGGATTTGAGGGGGCGGGATCCGGGACCGGTGACGGGGCGCCCTCTGCGACCGTTGTCGATTAACGCGTCCACCGCTTCCTGCAGCATCCTTTTTTCATTTCTGACGATGATGTCCGGCGCACCGAGTTCAAGCAGTCTCTTGAGACGATTGTTCCGGTTGATAACCCTGCGGTACAGATCATTCAGGTCCGAAGTGGCGAATCGTCCGCCGTCCAGCTGGACCATAGGCCGCAAATCCGGCGGAATGACCGGGATCACTTCCAAAATCATCCATTCCGGTTTATTGCCGGATGTCCGCAGCGCCTCAATCACTTCCAGGCGCCGGACAATGCGTACTTTTTTCTGGCCCAGAGAGTCCTTGAGCTTCGCCCGAAGATCCTTGGACATCTCATCCATGTCGATTTGCTTCAGCAGTTCCCGAACGGCTTCGGCACCCATGCCGGCTCTGAACTGATTGCCGTATTGCTCTTTCAATTCTCTGTATTGCTGCTCGGTCAGAATCTCTTTGTAACCCAGTTCTGTGGCACCCGGATCAATCACGATATAAGCAGCAAAATACAGCACCTTCTCCAAGTTTCTCGGAGAGATGTCCAGCACCAGGCCGATTCGGCTCGGTATGCCTTTAAAATACCAAATATGAGAGACCGGCGTCGCCAGTTCGATGTGGCCCATCCGCTCTCTGCGGACCTTGGCTTTGGTCACTTCCACGCCGCAGCGGTCACAGATGATCCCCTTATAGCGAATCCTCTTGTATTTACCGCAGTGACATTCCCAGTCCTTCGTCGGTCCAAAGATCTTTTCACAAAAAAGACCCTCTTTTTCCGGCTTTAATGTTCTATAGTTGATGGTCTCCGGCTTTTTGACTTCTCCATGAGACCAACTCATTATTTTTTCAGTAGAAGCTAAACTGATCCGTAAGGATTCGAAATTTTTCAGTTCCAAGTAGCTCTCCCCTTCCTGTCGTCCATTTCCAAACGAGCGTCAACGGTGATGGTTCTGCTCGGTCAGCGATCTGTTTCGGTATCTTCTGCGTCGGCTGCCTCGGGAGAAACCTGGTCTCCTGTTGCGGTTACTTCGCTGTATCCCGATCCGAATCCAAACAGCTCCCGGTCGTTTGCCACGGTCTCCATCTCGATCAGATTGATGTTGGTGACCGCTTCCAGATCAGCAGACTCTTTGATCTCGATCTCTTCGTCGTTTTCCGAAAGGACCTTCACATCCAGCGCCAGGCTCTGCATTTCCTTGATGAGTACTTTGAAGGACTCGGGAATGCCGGGCTCGGGGATGTTCTCATCTTTCACGATGGCTTCGTAAGTCTTGACTCGACCTACCACATCGTCGGACTTGACCGTCAGGATCTCTTGGAGCGTATAAGCCGCTCCGTAAGCTTCCAGGGCCCAGACTTCCATTTCCCCGAAACGTTGTCCGCCGAACTGCGCTTTTCCGCCCAGAGGCTGCTGGGTGACGAGGGAATAAGGACCGGTGCTTCTGGCGTGGATTTTGTCGTCTACCAGATGGTGAAGCTTCAGCATATACATGTAGCCCACTGTTACCGGGTTGTCGAACTCCTCGCCGCTCCGGCCATCCCGAAGAATGAGCTTTCCGGATTCGGGGTATCCGCAGTCGCGCAGCAGGTCGATCACGTCATTTTCGCTGGCGCCGTCGAAGACCGGTGTGGATATGTACCATCCCTTTTTCTTGGCGGCCAAACCCATATGGACTTCCAGGACCTGTCCGATGTTCATACGGGAGGGGACGCCCAGGGGATTCAGCATGACTTCCAGGGCCGTGCCGTCCTGTGTAAAGGGCATATCTTCCTGGGGCAGGATTCTGGAAATGACGCCTTTATTTCCGTGGCGTCCGGCCATTTTATCCCCCACGTTGATCTTTCTCTTCGTAGCGATGTAGCAACGGACCAGCTTGTTGACGCCGGGGGCCAGATCGTCTCCGTTTTCTCTGGAGAACACCTTTACGTCCACGACGATCCCGGTTTCTCCATGAGGCACACGAAGGGACGTGTCCCGAACCTCTCTGGCTTTTTCTCCGAAAATGGCTCGGAGCAGACGTTCTTCCGCCGTGAGTTCGGTCTCGCCCTTGGGGGTGACTTTGCCCACCAGAATATCAGATGAATCCACTTCCGCGCCTACGCGGATAATGCCTTCTTCGTCCAGATCCTTCAGCGCGTCTTCCCCTACATTGGGAATGTCCCGAGTGATCTCTTCGGGGCCCAGTTTGGTATCCCGCGCTTCGGATTCGTACTCTTCGATATGGATCGATGTGAGCACATCGTCCATGAGCAGCCGTTCGTTCAGTACGACGGCGTCTTCGTAGTTATAGCCTTCCCAGGTCATGAATCCGATAAAGAGATTCCTTCCCAGCGCGATCTCACCCTGATCCGTGGACGGTCCGTCGGCGATCACTTCGCCGGCAGCGATATGTTCTCCGTGGGCCACGATGGGTTTCTGATTGATGCAGGTTCCCTGGTTGGAGCGTCTGTATTTCAGAAGCTTGTAGGTGTCATTTCCGCCGCCGTCGTCCCTGCGGACCACGATTCGCGTAGAATCCACGTATTGGACGGTGCCGTCGTTGCGCGCCAGCACCACAACGCCCGAATCCCGGGCTGCCGTGTGTTCCACGCCGGTCCCGATGATCGGCGCATCCGTAACCAGGAGTGGTACGGCCTGCCGCTGCATGTTGGAGCCCATGAGCGCCCGGTTGGCGTCATCGTTCTCCAGGAAGGGGATCATCGCTGTTGCGATGGATACCACCTGTCTCGGGGATACGTCCATGTAGTCCACTTCTTCTCTGGGATAGAGGTTGATCTCTCCCAGGCCTCCGCGGGCTACGACCTTCTGATTCAGGAAGCGGCTCTCTTCGTCCAGAAGCTCGTTGGCCTGGGCGATGATCAGCTGCTCTTCCTCGTCTGCGGTCAGGTATTGAATATCTCGTGTAACGATGCCTTTTTCTTTGTCGACTTTTCGATAAGGCGTCTCGATAAAACCGTATTCGTTAATGATCCCGTAGGTCGTCAACGATCCGATCAGTCCGATGTTGGGACCTTCCGGCGTCTCGATGGGACACATGCGTCCGTAATGGGAATGATGGACATCCCGGACTTCGAATCCTGCTCTTTCCCGGGACAGGCCGCCGGGTCCCAGCGCAGAAAGCCTTCTCTTATGCGTAAGCTCTGCCAGGGGATTTGTCTGATCCATGAACTGAGACAGCTGTGAACTCCCGAAGAACTCCTTGATCGCTGCCGTTACAGGTCTAATATTCATCAAGACCTGAGGCGTGGTCGCTTCGATGTCCTGGATCGTCATGCGCTCCTTTACGACCCGTTCCATGCGGGCCAGGCCGATGCGGAATTGATTTTGAAGCAATTCTCCTACGGTGCGCAGTCTTCTGTTGCCCAAATGGTCGATGTCATCGATGTTGCCGATACCGTCGCTCAGATTCAGCAGGTAGCTGATCGATGCGATGATATCGTCCAAGATGATGTGTTTGGGCGAAAGTTGGTTTTTATGCGCGACCAACAACGACGCAAAAGCCTCGTTGACTTCTTCTTTGGCTTTTTTGGATTTCCCGGCGCCCTTTTCCATCTCTTCTTTTTGCTTTAGAAGCTCTTTCAGCACAGGAAAGAAGACTTTTTCGGGAATTTTTCGCTCTGTCGGGTCAAAAGAAATATAGTTCCGCAGCTCCACGAAGTTGTTGCCGATGACTTTGACCGAGGCGCCTTCTTCGGTCTTGCTCCGGACAAAGACATACTCCACGCCGGCGTTTTCAATTTCTTTTGCCAGTATTCTGGAGACTTTTTGATCCTTTTCCGCCAGGATTTCGCCGGTGAGGGGCGATGCCACATCCTCGGCCAGAACGCAATTTGCGATCCGGTTGGACAGGCCCAGCTTTTTGTTGTATTTATAACGGCCTACTTTGGCCAGATCGTAGCGCTTGGCATCGAAAAACAACGCTTCGATGAGATCGTAGGCGCTTTCGAAGGTGGCCGGTTCTCCGGGCCGCAGTTTTCTGTATATTTCTTTCAGGCCTTCGTCGTAGTTGGTGGTCAGATCCTTTTCCATAGACTTATGGAGCCGAGGATTGATCCCGAAGATCTTTTCGATCTCTTCGTTGGTTCCCTCGTACAGCATCGCTGCCATATCAGTTCTGTATTCCTTGAAACGGCGTACTTTTTTGGCCAGATCTTCTTCTTTGATCGTCGGGTCTTTCCGCATTTCCGCTTCGACCTTATCATCGACCGACTTGTATGCGAGTGCCCGAAGGATCGCTGTGACAGGCTGCTTTCTGGTTCTGTCCACGCGAACGGAAAGCACCTCGTTGGAATCCGTCTCGTATTCCAGCCAAGCGCCTCGGTTGGGGATGATCGTCGTGGAAAACAATTTGTTGTTGGACTTATCGATGGACACATCGTAATAAGGTCCGGGGCTGCGGACGAGCTGCGTAACGACCACGCGCTCCGCTCCGTTATATATAAAAGTACCCTTTTCCGTCATGATGGGGAAATCCCCCATAAATACTTCTTGTTCTTTGACTTCGCCGGATTCCTGATTCACCAGGCGAACTTTGACTTTAAGAGGAGCGGCATAAGTTGCGTCCCGTTCCTTGCACTCCTCCTGATCGAACTTCGAATCGTTGGAAATGGAATGATCCACGAATTCCAGTGCAAGATTATCTGCGTAGTCCCTGATCGGGGATATATCCTCAAAAACTTCGGCAAGACCCTCTTTGATAAACCAATCATAGGAGTCTTTCTGAATCTGTATGAGGTTGGGCATGGGCAGGACCGACTCGATCTTTGAATAGCTCATGCGTTCTTTTCTACCTATTTTAACGGGTTGGGGCATTGTATTCCCTCCTTACATTGAATCCGAAAAACTATGCGTGGCAATGTACTATAATACTACATTGTTGACAAGGCGTCAAGGAAAATTTCCTTCGCCACAAGCGCAGAAAGGGTTGCCCCTTTCGGGCAACCCTAACACACGTATCGGATCGCTTATTTGAGTTCTACAGATGCGCCGACTTCTTCCAGCTTCGCTTTCAGCTCGTTGGCTTCGGCGGTGGGAGCTGCTTCTTTAACAGTCTGGGGAGCTGTGTCCACCAGATCTTTCGCTTCCTTGAGGCCCAGGCCGGTGATCTCTCTCACGGCTTTGATGACCTTGATCTTCTCTGCGCCGGCAGAAACCAGAACTACGTCAAATTCTTCCTTGACTTCCACGGCTTCTGCTGCGGCTGCGCCTGCTGCGGCTACGGGAGCTGCTGCGGAAACGCCGAATTCTTCTTCGCATGCTTTGACCAGCTCATTGAGCTCAAGTACGGTCATCGCTTTGATGGCTTCGATGATTTGTTCTTTATTCATTGTATTTCCTCCATTAAGATTTTCTTGTTTTCTGATGATTATTCTGCTGCCGGCGCTTCTGCTTCGGCAGGGGCTTCGGTTTCCTGAACAGCTTCTGCGGGTTCTTGCGCTGCTGCCGGCGCGATGGCGTCACCCGTCTGGGGTTTCGCATCGGCCACAGCCTGAAGCGTGCGAACGAACTTGCCCACGGGCGACTGGATGCTGCCCATGAACTTGGCGATCAGTTCGTCTCTGGAGGGGATGGCGGACAGTTCCTTGACGCCCTCCGCATTGTAGAATACGCCTTCGACCACGCCGGCCTTGAAGGCCATTTTGTTGTATTCTTTCATGACGCCTGCCAGGACTCTTGCCGGCGCGATGGCGTCATCATAACTGATGGCGATCGCGCTGGGTCCTTCCAGGACGTCCTTCAGCGATTCATATTGCGTTCCGGCGATGGCACGGGCCATCATGGTGTTCTTGTAGACGGTGTAATCCACGTTGGCTTCGCGAAGCTTTCTCCTCATGGCGTTGGCCTGTTCTACAGTCGTGCCCAGATAGTCGATGACTACAGCGGATTCAGCTTTGTTCAGCTTATCTTTGATTTCGTCGATGATCGCTTGTTTGAGTTTGAGATTTTCTACTGACATGAATTCTCCTTTCCGGCTTTCGAAAAGAAAGCCTTTTCTTGTCTGCAGACGGAAAAGGCTCATAATCTATGAATCGTAACCTCGGCCGGATATTAAGCGGTGACGCGCCGGCTGTCTACAGTCTGTAGTATTCTGTTTTGTTGCGATTCGGTCTTTCGTCTTAACCGAGTGTCAGCTTCTGCGGGTTCAGCTTGACTCCGGGGCCCATGGTGGTGCTCACCGTGACGCTCTTGAGGTACTGGCCTTTTGCCGCAGCAGGCTTAGCTTTGATGATGGCTTCGATCAGCGCAGCGAAATTTTCTTTCAACTTCTCTTCGCCAAACGATGCTTTGCCGATGGGCGTGTGAATGATATTGGTCTTATCCAGACGATACTCTACTTTACCGGCTTTGATTTCTTCCAGGGCTTTGGTCAAATCCATGGTGACCGTGCCGGATTTGGGATTAGGCATCAAGCCTTTGGGTCCCAAAACTTTTCCCAGCCGTCCCACGACACCCATCATGTCGGGCGTGGCCACGACCACATCGAAATCAAACCAGCTTTCGCTCTGGATTTTTTGTGCCAGCTCTTCGGCGCCTACGTAATCCGCTCCGGCCGCTTCGGCTTCGTGGACTTTGTCTCCTTTTGCGAAAACCAGAACTTTCTTGGTTCTTCCGGTCCCGTGAGGCAGTACGATGGCTCCTCTGACCTGCTGGTCTGCATGACGTCCGTCAACGCCCAGCCGAACGTGGGCTTCCACAGTTTCGTCGAACTTGGCTTTGGCCGTCTTTATAACGATTGCAAAGGCCTGTTCCGCTTCGTGCAGCTCGGTCTTGTCGTAGAGCTTGACAGAATCCTGATAACTCTTTCCTCTTTTAGGCATTTGTTTCCTCCTTGTGGTGCATACGGCTTTCGCCTCCCACGTGTTAGTCCTTGAGTGTGATGCCCATGCTTCTGGCAGTTCCTTTGACCATCTCGGTGGCGCTTTCCAGGTCTGCCGCATTTAAATCGGGCATTTTGATCTTTGCGATGGCTTGCATCTGTTCGGTCGTTAATGAGGCGACCTTCTTCTTGTTGGGCTCACCGGATGCTGTGTCCAGTCCGGCGGCTTTCTTGAGCAGTACTGCCGCAGGCGGCGTCTTTGTGATAAATGTGAAAGATCTGTCCGCATACACCGTGATCACGACCGGAATGATCATTCCGGGCTGATCGGCGGTCCTTGCGTTGAACTGCTTGCAGAACTCCATGATATTGACGCTCTTCTGCCCTAATGCGGGTCCCACGGGAGGGGCCGGCGTGGCTGCGCCTGCAGGAATCTGCAGTTTGATATAGCCCTCGATTTTTTTAGCCATAGTCTCTTCTCCTTTCCACGGGGCAGCCCCGTTTTTCGTTTATATATACGGCGAACCTAGATTTTGTCCACCTGGTCGTATTCCAGTTCCACCAGCGTGTCTCTTCCGAACATGGACACCCGCGCACGCAGGGTTTGCTTGTCCACGTTCACCTCTTCCACGACGCTCATAAATCCCTTAAACGGACCGCTGATCACGCGGACGGTGTCGCCCACGTCGATATCCAAAACAATGATGGTCTTTTCGATGCCCATCCGCCGGACTTCTTCGTCCGTCAGGGGAATCGGTTCCGAGCCGTGTCCCACGAATCCGGTAACGCCCTGGGTGTTTCGCACCAGATACCAGGATTCGTTGGTGACGATCATTTTAACGATGACATAGCCGGGAAACATTTTACGAGTCTTGATCTTTCGCTGGCCGTCCTTAAGTTCGACACGATCTTCCGTAGGCACGATAACGCTGAGAACCAGGTCTTGCATCCCGCGGTTCTCCACCAGCTTTTCAATATTCACTTTTACTTTGTTTTCATGGCCGGAATACGTGTGCACCACATACCACTTGGCGTCCTTGCTGCGTCTGGGAAAGCCTGCGGGAACTTCGCTGTTCTCCGCTTCGTCTTCCTCTGCATCCTGATCCGGAATCAATTCTTCTTCGGGATCAGAAGGAGCCTGGTCTTCTGGAAGGACCTGTTCGTCCTTTTCCAGCTCTGCGATCTTATCCTGAGGCATATCCTCTCCTACATTGATATATTAAGAACTACTTCCAACAATTTCAGGAAGCCCGTATCCAGGATCCAGAAGAAGAAAGCAAACAGAGCGCAGGTGGCCAGCACCACGCCTGTATAGCGATATGTCTCTTTTTTCGTAGGCCAGACGACCTTTTTGATCTCGGAACGGATCCCCCGGAAGTACTCCTTGATCCGCACCCATCTTTTGGTCTTGGCTGCAGCTTGATCTGCCATTTTGACGACTTCCTTTCGCTACTTGGTTTCCTTGTGCAGAGTTTCTTTTTTGCAGAACTTGCAGTACTTCATCATTTCGATACGATCGGGATCGTTCTTCTTGTTCTTCGTGGTATTGTAGTTTCTTTGCTTGCACTCGGTGCATGCCATGGTGATTCTGACCCTCATAATTCTGACCTCCGTAAAATGATCCGTCCTGGACGGTTTATCGATCTGTTTCTGCGCACAATACAAACAATTGTACCATAGCGTCACCTTGTTAAGTTATCACAACCGCTCGCCGCTGTCAACGATTATCCTGTTTTTTTTAAGGTTGCGCATCGTCCGGGCCCTTGGTCACGTCGACCCAGACACCGCCGGTAGCTTGGGCCAGATCTTCCGGCGTAAATCCCACTGCGGAATTCCCGGTTCCCGCCGCAGGAAAAATCATTTCGTACGCTTTCAGAGATTCATCTAAAAAAACGCCGATCCCTTCGGGCAGACCAAAGGGGCATACGCCGCCTACGGGATGTCCCGTCACCTCCAAAGTTTCTTCGAAGGAAAGCATCTTTGCCTTGCAGCCGAACCGATCCTTGTACTTCCGATTGTCGATCCTGGCGGTGCCCATGACCACAAGCACAAAATGCGTGCCGTCTTTCAGCTCCATGGCCAGGGTCTTGGCGATCTCTCCGGGCTCTCGACCCAAGGCTTTGGCTGCCAGTTCCACGGTTGCGCTGCTTTCTTCCAGGAGAATGATCTCGTTGGGGATCTGGTGTTCTTCAAAATATTTCTTGACTGCTTCGTATCCCATGACGCCTCCTTTCAATGAAAAAGACCCTTTCGGGCCGATCGGTGAGTACATCATACAACCGGATCCCGGAAATTGCAAGGGTCTTCCGCAGAAAAAAAGAGGCATCAGCCTCTTCTTTTACTATTTTTGGAGTTTTCTGTAGGCTTCATACTTTTCCTGAGCCTGCTTTTCTGCTTTGTCGAAGAGCTCTTCCGCATGCTCCGGAAAGGTTCTCTCCAACGCGGAGTACCGGACTTCTCCGGCCAGAAATTCTCCGTAGGGAATGGTAGGTTCCTTGCTGTCCAGTATAAATACACCGGTAGTCGGATGATAGCGGTACAAGTGCCAGTATCCTGCATCCACTGCTTTTCCGGCTTCCTGCTGCGCCAGGTGCATGCCCGCGGCGATCCCGTGGGCGATGCAGGGCGCATAGGCGATGATCACCGAAGGACCGTCGTAATACTCTGCTTCCCGGATCGCCCGGACCAACTGCGCAGGATCGGCTCCCATGGACACCTGGGCCACGTAGACGTTCCCATACGTTCTGGCCAGCGCGCCCAGATCCTTTTTGCCCGAGCGCTTACCGGAAGCGGTGAACTGAGCGACCGCTCCCAGAGGCGTAGCCTTGGATGCCTGCCCGCCGGTATTGGAATATACCTCGGTGTCCACAATGAACACGTTGACGTTCTCGCCGGAGGACAGCACATGATCCAATCCGCCGTAACCGATGTCGTAGGCCCAGCCGTCGCCGCCGTACATCCAAAATGTTTTGCGCGAAAAGTGCTTTTTGGCGGCCAGCATGTCCCGGATCAGCTTTTCTTCCTCTTCGGAAGTTTGGCCTGCTGCCGCGGCGCTTTCCAACATCCCTCGAAGCGCATCCCCGGCCTCGGCCGACTGCGTAAAGTCGTCGAAGGCGAGGAGCCATTGTTCCAAGGCCTTTTTGAGGCCCACGTTCCCGGTGATTTTCAGCAGAGCTTCCGCCCGTTGCTTCTGGGCTTCCCGCTGCTGTTTGACGGATAACGCCATCCCGAGACTGAATTCGGCATTGTTTTCGAAGAGCGAGTTGCTCCAGGCGGGGCCTTTTCCTTCTTTGTTTCTGGTATAAGGAATGCCGGGCATGGCGCCGCCCCAGGCCTGGGTGCAGCCTGTGGCGTTAGCCCAGTACACCCGATCACCGAAGAGCTGGGTGAGCAACTTGGCATAGGGTGTTTCTCCGCAGCCTGCGCAAGCGGCCGAAAACTCCAGCAGAGGTTCCTTGAACTGACTGCCTTTCACTGTAAAGGGATCGAAGATTTTCTTATCCGATATGCCGAGACCGTAGGTCCATCCTTCCCTTCCCGGCGGAACCTGATCGATCGGAGCCATCGCAAGGGCTTTCTGTTTGGCGGGACAGGAAGACACGCAACTGCCGCAGCCCGTGCAGTCGTCGGTGCTCACCGACAGCGTGTAGGACAATCCGACGGCAGCTTTCCCCTTCGCAGGGACAAGCTTCATATCTGCCGGCGCAGCGTCGGCTTCGACGGCATGGAGCAGATAGGGACGAATGGCAGCGTGAGGGCACACAAAAGCACATTGATTGCATTGCAGACAGGCTTCGGAATTCCACACGGGCACCGATGTGGCGATCCGTCGCTTTTCGTATGCCGTAAGTCCCAGCTCCACCTGGCCGTCTTCGTATCCTTCGAAGGCACTCACAGGGAGATCATCTCCCTTTTGGGCGTTGATCGGCCGCAGCAGATCCCGGATCACCTCCGGCACATCGGCCGACGCCTCGGCGATCTCATCCGGCGCAGATGCCCAGCTTTCCGGAATATCTACCTTTATGAGCGCTTCGGCGCCCCGGGTCGCGGCGTTCAGATTCTTCTCCACCACAGCGTCGCCTTTGGTGAAATACGTCTCTCGGACCGCTTCCCGCAGATAGGCGTCCGCCTCCCCGGACGGGATCACCGACATGAGACGGAAGAAAGCGGATTGCAGCACGATGTTGGCGTGAATCCCCAGGCCCAGCTCCCGGGCAATGCCGCTGGCATCGATGATGTAGAAATTCGCTTGTTTTTCGACCAGCGCCCGCTTGACCTGCCCCGGGATCCTGTCTTCCAGCTCTGCCGCCGTCCAGGCGCAGTTTAAAAGAAACGTCCCGCCGGGCAGAAGCTCTGAGACCATATCGTACTGAGACACAAATGTCTGGTGGTGACAAGCGATAAAATCAGCGTTTCGCACCAAATAAGAAGAATCGATGGGCGCTTTGGAAAAGCGCAGGTGAGATTTGGTGATACCGAAGGATTTCTTCGCGTCGTACTCAAAATACGCCTGTCCGTAGAAATCCGTATGCTTGCTGATGATCTCCACGGTGTTGCGGTTCGCCCCCACCGTTCCGTCGGATCCGAGGCCCCAAAACTTGCAGGCAAAAACACCTTTCCTGACCTGCGGGATCTTTGCGTCCGGTGTCAGAGAAAGATGGGTCAGGTCGTCAACGATGCCGATGGCAAAGCCGTTGAGAGGTTTCGCGCTGCGAAGATTTTCGTAGACGCCGCCGATGTGGGCGGGTGTGGTATCCTTCGAAGACAAACCGTAGCGGCCGCCCACAATCAGGGGGCATCTTTCGCTTTGCGAAAAAGCGGTGCACACATCCTGATAAAGGGGCTCCCCGGCGGAACCCATTTCCTTGCAGCGATCCAAAACGGCGATCCGCAGGGCCGTTTCGGGAATCGCATCCAAAAGTCTTCCGATGGAAAAGGGCCGGAACAGATGGACCTGAACGAAGCCGACTTTTCGACCCTGAGCATTCAGATAGTCCACCGTTTCGCGAATGGCGCCGCTGACGGATCCCATGGCCACGACAACTTCCGTGGCGTCCGGCGCGCCGTAGTAGTTGAAAAGTTTGTACGTGCGTCCGGTGCGCGCCGAGATCTGATCCATGTATCCTTCTACGATCTGCGGTACCGCATCGTAGAAGCGATTATTGGCCTCCCGCACCTGAAAATAGATATCCGGGTTCTGGACCGTGCTGCGCAGGGCCGGCTCTTCCGGATTGAGCGCGTGGTCGCGGAAGGCCTGGAGCGCCTCCCGATCCAGCATTTCGGCCAGCTCTTCGTACTCCATGGCCTCGATCTTGCTGATTTCGTGGGATGTGCGGAAGCCGTCAAAGAAGTGAAGGAACGGCACCCGGCTTTTGATAGCGGCCAGATGCGTTACGCCTGCCAGATCCATGACCTCCTGGACGCCGGAAGTGGAAAGCATGGCAAAGCCGGTTCCCCGGCAGTTCATCACATCGGAATGATCTCCGAAAATGGAAAACGCATGAGTCCCCACCGTGCGGGCCGCCACGTGCAGCACACCGGGATGTCGCTGCCCGGAGATGCGGTGCATCACCGGAAGCATCAGGAGCAGTCCCTGAGACGAAGTATAGCTCGTGGCCAAGGCCCCGGTCTCCAGCGCGCCGTGGACTGCCCCGGCGGCCCCGGCTTCCGACTGCATTTCCACCAGCTTTACCGGCTGCCCGAATAGATTTTTCTTTCCTTCCGCTGACCACACATCGGTCTTCTCCGCCATGGGTGAAGAAGGGGTGATGGGATAGATGGCCGCGACTTCCGTAAAAGCATAGGCAACGTAGGCCGCCGCCTCGTTGCCGTCCATAATGACAGTTCTTCTTTCTTTCATTGTATTGATTTCCGCTCCTTACCGCAGCCGATCCTCATCGGCTGCTGCTGTTCTATCGTATGACGGGGGCGGTCGAACCGCCCCCGGAAGATCTATTCATTTACTTGTACCGTCCACCCGAAGGGATCCGGACGCCTTCCGAACTGCAACCCGACCAGTTCATCGTACAGTCGCTGAGTGGTTTCTCCGATCTGTCCGCCGTTGAACTCGTAGTCCTTGCCGCCGTAGCCCAGAACGCCCACCGGTGTCACGATGGCCGCTGTTCCCACACCGAAGACCTCTTCCACGTTGCCCTTATCCAACTGGTCCAACAGTTCAGCCACAGACAACTGACGCTCTTCCACTTCCATGCCCCACTTTTTGAACATTTCGATGCAGGACTTGCGCGTAATGCCCGGAAGCACCGTATCGCCCAGGGCCGGCGTCACGATCTTGCCGCCGATCTTGAACATGATATTGTTGCTGCCGACTTCTTCAATATACTGCTTTGTGGCGCCGTCCAGCCAGAGCACCTGAGAATAGCCTTCCTTCTCGGCCTGCACCGTAGCGTGGAACGAACCGGCGTAGTTCCCGCCGCACTTCGCAAAACCTGTTCCGCCCCGGACACTCCGGGCTGCCGTCTCTTCGATTTTGATGCGTACCGGCTTCAATCCTTCGCCATAATATGAACCTACAGGGCTCAGTATGATAAAGAACATAAAACGATCAAGGGAGTGCATGGACAGGTCGTCGTGATTGCAGATGAGCGTCGGCCGAACATACAGCGTCGTTCCCGGCGCGCTGGGAACCCATTCGGAATCCAGGGATACCAGGGTCTTGACGGCTTCCATAAAGTACTCCTCGGGAAACGGAGGCATGCACATCCGCTCCGCGGAACGCATCATCCGGCGAGCGTTCTCGTCGGGCCGGAAGAGCTGCACTTTGCCGTCGGGACGACGATAGGCCTTTAAGCCTTCGAAGATGCACATGCCGTAATGAAAGACGATGGCAGCAGGGCTGATGGAAAAGTTTTCGAAGGGAACGATGCGGGCATCGTGCCAGCCTTTTTCCGGAGAATGATCCATGATGAACATGTGATCGGTATAGTATCTGCCAAAGCCCAGTTTTGTTTCGTCTGCAGGCTTCGCCTTGGGTTCGGGGGCCTTGTTGATGGTGATCTGAAGCATTGTCTCCTCCTTCGGCTTATGCCGTTTCCACATTGGCCGCCTCGTACAGTCCCAGCTTTTCGACTGCGGCGGTCCTCATTTTATACTTCAATATTTTCCCTGCGGCGTTCATGGGGAACGAATCCACGAACTCCACATATTTTGGCACTTTATGACGGGCCATATGCGCCCGGATGTATTCCCGGATCTCTTCGACTGTGGCCGTCTGGCCTTCCTTGAGGATCACACAAGCCATGATCTCCTCGCCGTATTGCTTATCCGGAACGCCGATCACCTGAACATCGGCGACCTTCGGGTGATTGTACACAAACTCTTCGATCTCTTTGGGGTAGATATTCTCTCCGCCCCGGATGATCATATCCTTGAGCCTTCCGGTAATGCAGAAATTGCCTTCCTGCGTCATCATGGCCAGATCTCCCGTGTGGAGCCAGCCGTCCTTGTCAACGGCTGTGGCGGTGGCCCTGGGCATCTTGTAGTACCCTTTCATGATGTTGTAACCCCGGGCGACAAACTCGCCGATCTCTCCCGGAGGAAGCTCCCGGTTGGAGACCGGGTCCACAATGCGGCATTCGATCTGAGGCAGCGGCCGTCCTACAGTGGAGACCCGCACTTCCAGAGGATCGTCGGTGCTGCTCATAGTGCAGCCCGGAGAGCTTTCGGTCTGGCCGAATACGATGGTGATCTCCGTCAGGTTCATCTTGTCCACCACATCACGCATCACCGAAATGGGGCAAAGACTGCCGGCCATGATGCCGGTCCGCATATGGGAGAAATCCGTCTTGTGAAAATCCTCGTGCTCCAGAAGCGCGATGAACATGGTCGGAACGCCGTGGATGCAGGTGATGCGCTCCTGATGGATGCAGGCCAGCGCCGGCTTCGGCGAAAAGTACGGAAGCGGCATCATGGTGGATCCATGAGTCATGGCCGCCGTCATGGCCAGCACCATGCCGAAGCAGTGGAACATGGGTACCTGGATCAGCATCCGGTCGGCGGTGGACAGGTCCATTCGATCGCCGATGCACTTTCCGTTGTTGACGATGTTATAGTGGGTGAGCATGACCCCTTTGGGAAAACCTGTGGTTCCCGATGTATACTGCATGTTGCACACATCGTGCTTGTCCACCAGGGCTGCCCGCCGGTCCACTTCTTCCCGGGGAACGCCGCGCCCTGCCGCCAGGGCTTCTTCCCAAGTATAACATCCCCTTTGCGAAGATGTCACTGTAATAATATTACGAAGAAAGGGCAGTCGTTTGCAGTGTAGCCGTCCCGGTCCTTCCGCCTTGGCCAGCTCCGGGCAGAGCTCCCGGATGATTCCCACATAGTCGGAATCCCGAAATCCATCGATCATGATCAGCGTATGGGTATCGGACTGGCGCAGCAGGTATTCGGCTTCGTGGATCTTATAGGCGGTATTCATGGTCACCAGCACGGCGCCGATTTTCGTAGCAGCCCAGAAGGCCACATACCACTGGGGCACATTGGTGGCCCATACTGTCACTTTATCGCCCTGTTTGACGCCCAGCGCAATAAGGGATCGGGCAAAATCGTCCACATCACGACGGAATTCCGCGTAGGTCCTGGTGTAGTCCATCATCGTGTAGCGGAACGCAATCTGGTCCGGGAATTCCGAAACCACCCGGTCCAGGATCCGGGAAAAGGTCAAATCGATGAGCACATCCTTTTTCCACAGATACTTTCCGGTGCCGGCTTTGTTGTCATAAAGCCGGTCATCGCTCCGCGCGCTTTCGTCGTACCGGCTCATATAGTGCACATAGTGCGGGAAAACGATGGCGGGATCGGCCAGTTCCGGCATCCATCCGGGAAGCCATTCCAGGGAAAGGCAGCCGTCGAAGTTGATGGAGCGCAGTGCGTTCATCATGCTGTCCAGGGGAATGTCCCCCTCTCCGACCAGGGCGTATACAGGTCCGCCGGGACCCGGAAGGGAGTCTTTCATGTGGACATGCCGGATGTAAGCGCCCAGATTCTGCACGGTGGTTTCCGGATCTTCGCCGCCAAAGCGGTACGGATGATGCACGTCCCAGAGGGCAGCCAGGCTGTCGCTGGCAAACTCGTTGAGCAGCAAGCGCAACCGGCCGGTATCCTTGTAGATCCCCGTGGTTTCCATCAGAATGCATACCGGTCCCTTTTCCGCATACTCAATGGCCGGCGCAAGGCAGTCCCGGACAGTCCGCTCCGCGGCTTCCGGATCCCCGTGGATCTGATCCCTGGCCGTGATCCGCACATAGGGGATGCCGGCGCCTTCGCAGAGTCGCACCGCGTGGAGAAGCTGTTCTGTGTTTTCCCGGATACGCCCATGATCTGCCGCATCCAGGACAATATCATAGCAGGGGACTGCAAGGCCGGTCTGATTCAACTCCCGTTTCAGTCGATCTGCGGCCCTCAGATCCTCTTCGCCGGTTTCGCCCCGGAAAACATCCCGGCTGCCCTGGTGGAATTCCACGCCGTAAAAGCCCAGATCTTTGGCAATGTCCAAAAACTCCGTCTTGGTAAATTCGCTCCAGCCGTTGGTTGAAAACGTCAGTTTCATGATACATTCTCCTCAAAAACGATCTTGTTGACAGCACTCAGATAGGCGCTGATCCCTGCGCCAATGATATCGGTGGAGATGCCTTTGCCCGAATAGAGTTTGCCGCCGGCCCGGAGCTTTACAAGCGTGTCGCCCATGGCTTCCCGGCCTTCGGTGACGGCCTGGATCTGAAATTCGTCCAGCTCAAAATGGCGTCCCACAATCTGCTCGATGGCGCGGAACGCGGCTTCGATGGGTCCGTCCCCCACCGCAAAGCCTTCCACGGAGGTGACCTTGCCGTTTGTTTTTTCCAGAATGATATGCGCCGTGGAGCGGATCAGATTGCCGTTGTTGATCACGTAGCTTTTCAGCAGATACGTAGGAGGCACCTGTATCGCTTCGTTGGCGATGATCGCCTCCAGCTCTTTGGCGCCGATCTCTTTTTTATGAACCAGACGCTGAAAGGCTTCATATACTTTTTTCCGTTCTTCTGCCGAAAGATCGTATCCCAAATCCTTCGCTGCCTTCCCTACGGTCTGGAGACTGTCCCCTTCCTTTAGTAAAAGTGTTCCTCTCTCAACACCGCCGGACTCCTCGTATCCCTGGTCTTTCCCCTGAACGGAACCGGTGGTGAGCTGACGGATCCGGGCGGCGGCCTGCTGCACCTGGGTGTAGGCCAGGCCCGAGGCAAGACCGATGCTTTCGCCGCGCTGCTCGATGATCTCGGCCATCACTTCCATCCCGGCGGCGATCTGGCCGCCGGCGCTGACACGGATCACATCCGCGCCTTTTGCCGCAGCGGCCAGGCATGCGGCTTCCGACATTCTGAAACGATTGTTGAAACATACACCCAATTGCACGCCGGACAGCTCGGGCACATCGCAGCGAAGCTGTTCTACAAAGGCTCCGAACTCAGGAGGGAGCATCGTTCCGGCGGAATCCTCGATCGTAAACGTAGCAGCGCCGGCCTTGACGGCCGCCCTGGCCGCATCGCAGAGAAATCCCCACTCGGCCATGGTGGCGTCCTCGGCCACAAAATCCACGTCTTTGGTATGGGATGCGGCCCTGGCCACCAGTTGTCCGATCAACGCCAGCACCTGAGGCGGCTTCCGACCCAGCGTATACTCCATGCGAATGGCCGAGACGGGAAGCCCGATGCGAAGCATCGGCTTTCTGGCATCCTTCATCGCTTTCCATACATTGTCGATGGATCCAGGGTCCGAACCGCCGTTGCAGCACAGGAAACTATGGCGCACCAGCGGCGCAATCGTCTTGATCAGGAGTTCATTCACCTTCTCCTCTGCGGAGAATGGGATCTGGATCACATCGACCCGGATCTTGTCCAATAAACGAACGATCTCAATCTTTTCTTTGAACCCTGCTGCGCCTTTTTCACGGAGGATCATCTCCTGCAAAGTCGCATCGGTCATTCCTGTTTTTTTCATTTCTTCCATCCCTTTCGCGTAAAAAAAATGCCAGGCATATCATAGCCTGGGACGATTATTCACCGCGGTACCACCCAACTTACTGCGTCTTTCGCAGTCTCTCCAAGAATTCCGTCAAATCCTTTGCCATGGTAACGGGGCATCCGTGGCGCCTTACAGCCTTTTAGGGGTTTGGGGCGTCCTGCTCGGAAATGAGACCGCGCCTGTTCTTCGGGATCAGCTTCCACCAGCCGCTGATTCTCTGTGCCGCCCGAACAGGACGTAATTTCGTCATTGCATTTGTTTGTTTGGATTATATGGACTGATTATAAGTGGATGAAACAAAATTGTCAAATATTTTTTGTGGCATTTCAACAGTTTTTACAGGGTTCAGAAGGCGTCTGTTTCTCCGAAGAAAAGATCGGTCTTTTTCCTCTGACGGGATTATGATATGATAACAGCAGTCAAACAGCAATGCTTTTACTGGTTTTTCGGAGGCAAACAATGGACAACAACATTTCCAGACAGGACCTGTTCGACTGGTGCTCTATCCCCTATCGGGATTTGGCAGACAGAAAGGACCTGAAGGTAAAACTGAATATGAAGCCCGACCGGGCGCAGATCATGGAAGTGATCGGCAACATGATGGCTGACGAAGTATTGGCGTTCAACAAAGCCGGAAAAACACTGAAATGGGTCCTCCCGGCCGGTCCCACCGATGAATATGATGTTTTCATCCGCCGGATCAACCGGGAACGGATCAGCCTGAAAAACCTCTGGATCTTCCACATGGACGAATTTCTGGACTGGGAAGGGCGCCCCTACCCCGTGGCCGACACCTATGAAAGCCTGGAAGGCACCATGAATGCTTGCTTTTATAGCCGGATCGACCCGGAATTAACAGTTCCCCCCGCTCAGCGGATCTGGCCGCGAATCGACGATCTGGACCGACCCGACGCGCTGTGCAAAGAACTGGGAGGCATCGACACCCTGTGGGCAGGCATCGGAGCCAAAGGCTTGGTGGCCTTTAACGAACCGCCTTACCGCTATACCATGCGGCTTTCCATGGAAGAGTACGCTGCGTCGAAAACCCGAATCTTGGATTTGAACGACGATACCATCGTGGCGCTTTCCCATCGATCCTTCGGGGGCTGCTACGATGCGGTGCCGCCCCGAGCCGTCACTATCGGATTCGGGATCATGACCACGGCCAAACGCGCGGTCTACATGGTTGCCACGGGAACCTGGAAACAGACGGTCGTTCGGGTGATCCTGTTCAGCGAACCGACGCTGGAATATCCGGTCACGCTGCTGCCCCGCTATATCCCCGACATCACACTGTGCACAGATTACAATACCATGGACCACCCCCTGTCCCGAGAACTGAAAGGCTGGTAACTATGGAACGGAAAACCGACGTCATCGTACTCAACAGCCACGGCGTAGGCCAATACGCCTACACCGACCGGATGCCCCGGTGGGGAGAAACCATGCGGGTCACCCGCTGGCATATCGACCAGGACGGCGGAAAGGGGACCAACATCTCCGTAGCCTTGGGCCGTCTGGGCTTGAACGTTTCCTATGTGGGAAAGGTTGGGAACGATCCCTGGGGAGACTTGGGAGAAAAATGGATGCAGGATGCCGGCGTAGATACTACATTCCTGTATCGGACAGACGAAGTAGCCACAGGAACCGCGCTGATCCTCCTGGGACCCAACGGGGAAAACGCCATCATCGACGGCGACTCCAGCGCCGAAAAGCTGACGGAGGAAGAAATCCGCAATGCCATCGCAGCCAGAGCCGAAGCCCGGATGTTCGTCACCGGCTTTGAGATCCCCGAACACTTGTCTCTGTACGGGGCCCGCTATGCGAAGGAATTGGGCATGACCACGTTTCTGAATCCCAGTCCGCTCCCGGAGCATCCCATGGAACGATTGAACTTCGTGGACTATCTGGTCCTGAACGAAGTGGAAGCCCGGGCGCTGCTGGAACTCCAACGTGACGCAGCCATGGATCCGGCAGACATGGCGCGACGACTGAAACAGCGCTACGACTGCCCTCACGTGGTCTTGACGCTAGGCGCCCGGGGCAGCGTGATCCTGGATTCAAAAGACGATCTGTGGAACGTTCCGGCGCCCAGACCTGATCAGATCATCAACACCGCCGGCGCGGGAGACGGATATTTGTCTGCGCTGGTCTACAAGCTGTTCAAGGGAGATTCGCTCCGGGATGCCACAGCATGGGCCAGCAGCTATGCGGCTCTGACGGTGACCATCCACGGAACGATACCGGCCTACCGTCCGTTGGAGGAAGTAGAGGAATTTATCCACAAGTATAAATAAATAAAACAGAAGCGGGACCTGCCGATGCGTCGGCAGGTCCCGCTTTTTTATACAGATCATCAAAGGGAACGGATAAAAGCTTCCACCTCCGTTGCATAGGGATATCCCATGCCGGGCTTTCGTGTCATGGAACCCTTTCGCGTTACTTTGAACGCAGCGTAACGGCCGGCATATTCGGCGGCCTGTCTCACATCCATTCCCCGAATAAGCCCCGCAGCAAAAGCGGCAAGGTAGCCGTCCCCGGCGCCGATGGTATCCACGGCATCTACGGGGACAGGATCCACATTAAAATATACATCTCCGTCCAGCACTGCGCTGCCCAGTTCTCCGCAGGTCAGAATGACGCCGCCACAACCATACACCTTCTTCAGGTTTTCGGACATCTGACGGATACTGTCCGCGGCATCCTCCTCCAAACCCAAAAGCGCCCGAGCTTCCACATCGTTCAAAATGATGTAGTCCAGATACGAGAGATCCCCCATCGGGCCGTCAGGCAAGGGACTTGCATTGCAGAGCGTTTTCAGGCCGAATTCTTCTTTGGCCATCCTTGCGCCGTCCAGCGCTTTGCGCCAAGGCATTCCAAAGCCTGTAATGAAAATTTTCGCATCCCTCATTGTCTCCATGGCGCTGTGGATTTCCTCTTCTGTGAGGAATTCGCAGGCACTGTCTCCATCGACAATGGTGTTGTATCCTTCTTCGTCGATCATGATCAGTCCGGTTCCCGTGGCCACACCCTCATCAAAAATCATAAAAGTAGCGTCCACGCCGGATTCCTCCAGCCATTTTTTCCCCATCTCTCCCCAGGGGTCACAGCCCACCTTGCCGATGTAGCCGGTGGCAACGCCCAGTCTGCCCAGAGCGACAGAAACCGTGACGCCTTTGCCGCCGTCCTCTTCCACTCTCCAGTTTTTCGCCGCCAGGGTCTCTCCCCGCCGGGGCAGCCGCTTGACATGGCAGACCTGACCGACGCCGTGGCTGTTGAGTACGATCACATCCACTTTGCCCATAACCGTCTCCTTTACTGGCCGATGCCCAGTTCTTTCATGGTTTGATCAATGCCGGCCTTCACCTCGTCGGACACGTAATCCTGATGAGCGGGCATCCTGGACCGCTTGACCACCGGTCCGCCGGAAAACTTCTGGGCATACATGTATGCGGCGTTGAAGGGGGCTTTTTTAAGGGCATTGCGGATCTTCAGGATCCGGTTCTGAGCTTCCAGACATTTTTCCCAGTCACCGGCCAAGCCGTAATCGACCACCTCCTTCATCTGTACGGGAAAGGGCACTGCCATAAAGGACACGCAGCCCACGGCCCCCATGAGCACCGCCAGCCCGTCGGTGGCATCGCAGCCGCCCAGAAAGTCAAATTCGTCTTTGTCGATACGGAGCATCACCTGCATAAAGTGGATCATATCCGTTGTAGCATCCTTGTAGCCTCGGAAATTCGGCACGTCTTTCCAGAGACGCTCCAGCGTGTCAGGGTCAAACAGTGTGCCCATCTGAACGCTGTTGTAGATGTAGCATGGTTTGTCGCAGAAAGAGATCAGCTGCTTTGCCCAATCGTACAGCGCTTCGGGCGTGTGGCGGAAATAAGGCGGCGCGCTGATGCAGTAACAATCGCAAAGGCCGCTGTCCATATAGCGTTGCAGCAGCTCCTTGTTCTGGAGCAGCGAATCTTCGAAGGAGCAGCCCATGAGGATCCCGTCGGCGCCTGCGTGTTCCCGGACGATTCCGAGAAGCTTCATTTTTTCCTCGTTGGAAAGGCAGTGGCTCTCGGCGCCCAAACCGTTGACGAAAAAGTTGTTTACACCGCTGGATACCTGAAAATCCACCAATTCGCCCATCATTTGATAATCGATGGAGCCCTCTTCGTCGAAAGGTGTGATCAGCTCTGTGAACAGTCCTTTTACATAATGCTTTGCCATATGAACCTCCTTGTGCAAAACGGGCCGCTGAAGAGCGGCCCGTATGGATCGTGATAAATGTTTGCTTTTACTTTTCTACTCGATGACCTTGGCCACGACGCCCGAAGCAACGGTGCGTCCGCCTTCCCGGATCGCGAACCGGAGTCCTTCTTCCAGCGCGATGGGAGTGATCAGCTCGATGGTCATTTGGATGTTGTCTCCCGGCATGCACATCTCTGTGCCTTCGGGCAATGCAACGTTTCCGGTCACGTCCGTTGTACGGAAGTAGAACTGGGGTCTGTAGCCGTTAAAGAACGGTGTATGGCGCCCGCCTTCTTCCTTCTTCAGTACGTACACTTCCGACTGGAATTTCGTGTGGGGATGAATCGATCCGGGCGCTGCAAGCACCTGCCCTCTTTCGATGTCCGTTCTCTGTACGCCTCTGAGCAGCGCGCCGATGTTGTCTCCCGCCTGCCCCTGATCCAGCAGCTTGCGGAACATTTCCACGCCTGTGACGACCACTTTGCGCTTCTCGTCCTTCAGTCCTACGATCTCCACTTCGTCGGAGACCTTCACGATCCCTCTTTCCACACGGCCTGTGGCCACGGTGCCGCGCCCTGTGATGGAAAAGACGTCTTCCACCGGCATCAGGAACGGTTTGTCGGTCGCTCTGGTGGGCTCGGGAATGTAGCTGTCTACTGCTTCGAACAGTTCCACGATCTTATCTCCCCAGGGGCCTTCCGGATCGTTCAGCGCTTCCAAGGCAGATCCGCGGATGATGGGCGTATCGTCTCCGGGGAATTCGTACAGGTCCAAAAGCTCCCGCACTTCCATTTCCACCAGATCCAGCAGCTCTTCGTCGTCCACTGCGTCGCACTTGTTCAGGAATACCACGATATAGGGTACGCCTACCTGACGGGAAAGCAGAATGTGTTCCCGGGTCTGGGGCATCGGTCCGTCGGTGGCAGCCACCACCAGGATCGCTCCGTCCATCTGGGCTGCGCCCGTGATCATATTCTTGACATAGTCCGCATGGCCCGGGCAGTCTACGTGGGCGTAGTGCCGGTTGGGGGTCTCGTATTCCACATGCGCCGTGGAGATCGTGATGCCTCTTTCCTTCTCTTCGGGTGCTTTGTCGATCGCATCAAATGCTACGAACTGACCCAGCCCGTATCTCTGGAACAGCGTCTTTGTAATGGCGGCCGTCAGTGTGGTCTTGCCGTGGTCCACGTGGCCGATCGTCCCGATGTTCACATGGGGCTTCGTTCTTTCAAATTTAGATTTTGCCATTTTACTTCTCCTTTTCCGCCGCAGCTTTCTTTCGAGAAGCTCCCGGCACGTTTTCCTTTTCTGGATCCCTATATAAGTTGGAGCTGTTGAGCAGATTCGAACTGCCTACCTCTTCCTTACCAAGGAAGTGCTCTACCGACTGAGCTACAACAGCATACGATGGAGTTACACCGTTTCACATTATACTGTGCAACGATCGGTTGTGTCAACCGTTTTATGGCTTTTTTAAAGGGAAGCGGAGCTTTCGGCCCGGTGTCGCCGCCAGGGTCTTTACCGGTTGTTTTCCCCGAAAAAAAGATGGAGTTTCCGGCGGATCCGCTGAATGGCGTTGTCCACGGATTTATCGGTTTTCCCGTGCTCCCGGGCAATATCCCGATAGGTCTTTCCCCGGATCAGCTCGCCCAGCACGAAGCGCTCAAAGGGACTCAGGAAGCTCTCCTCGTGGGAAAACAGCAGCTGCGCCATTTCTCCCATCAGAAAAACGGCTTCCGGATCGGTGTCGGTCCCGGCAGACAACGTCTCCCCCAGGGTTCGGGGTGATTCATCGTCGTCCACGGGTCGATCCAAAGACAGAGAGGTGTTAAGAGGAGAATGCTTCTGCCGTCCCGCCGCCTTGATTGCCGTGATGATCTGACGATTGACGCACAGATCGGCGAACGTACGAAACGATGCCCCTTTGGTGGGGTCGTAGTTCTTGATTGCTTTAAAAATCCCGATCATCCCCTCCTGGACGATATCCTCCCGGTCGGCGCCCAGCATAAAATAGAGATGCGCCTTGGATTTCACCAACTCCTTGTACTCCTGGATCAGATACTCCGCTGCAGCCTCGTCGCCTTCGGACGCCAACGCTGCCAACTCTTCGTCGGTCCTGTGCTCATAAAGTGGGTTCATGGATCTCTTTCTCATCTTCCGTCTGCCTCTGCCTCTGAATTTCAAACAGAAGTACAGCAGCCGCATTGGATGCGTTCAGGGAATGGATCTTCCCTTTCATGGGGATCGATACGATCTGATCGCATTTTTCGCGGATCAAACGGGACAGACCGCCGCCTTCGCCGCCGACCACCAATGCGACCGGCCCCGTCAGTTCGGCCCGGCTGTAGGGGATGCCGTCCATATCCAGTCCGGTCACCCACAAACCAAGCTCTTTCAGATCCTCGATAGCCCGAACCATGTTGCCGGCCTTGGCTACAGGCACGTATTCGATGGCGCCGGCCGAAGCTTTGCCTACGGTTTCCGTAAGCCCTACCGCACGCCGCGAAGGGATCACAACACCGTGGGCGCCGGCGCCTTCGGCGCTGCGGAGGATCGCACCCAGATTGTGGGGATCCTCCAGTCCGTCCAGGAGAATCACAAAGGGGTCTTCCTGCCGGACGGCGGCGCGTTCCATGATCTCATTCACCGAAGCGTAATCGTGGACGGCGGCCATGGCCGCCAGGCCCTGATGGGGCCGCCCCGGACAGAGCCTGTCCAAAGCGATTTTTTCCACGTATTGGATCTGAAGGCCCCGCTCTCTGGCCATGGATGCGATTTTTTTAATGGAACCCTCTCCGTCTCGCTGCATCAGAATCTTGTCGATGGTCCTGCCGCTCTTGATGGCTTCCATCACCGGGTTTCTGCCGATGATCAGATTGGGGTTTTCTTCTCGGTCGCGATCGCGCCCGAAGTCTTTCGATCCGCGCGCGCTCTCCCGGCTGCCGGTCCACTGCTTTTTTGCGGCGGGTTTCCGGCCTCCGGCTTCCTTGGTCCCCTTGGGACCGGCGCCGGAAATGCTTGCCGGTTTGTTCTTCTTGCTCTTTTCAGTGGTCCGCTCTTTAAAGCGCGGATTATCCCTTTTGGACATGGTTTCCCTTTCGCCGGCAGCGCCGGTCTTTGTATCGGTCAGACTCTTCTGTACAGGTTGATCCGGTATCGATAGTCGTTTTCTTCTTGCAACGGGCCCTCTTCGACCAGAGTGAATTGATCGCGAAATTCCGGGAAATACGCGTCGGCATCGGGAAAGGTCTGCTCCAGCTCAGTCAAGATCAACGCTTCGCAGCGATCCAGAAACAAGCGATAAATCTGCTCTCCCCCGGCGATATAGACTTCTTCTCCGCGAAGTTCGTTCTCAATGTAGGACAGCACTTCCTCGGGAGAAGATAAAAAGAATCCGCTGAAGCTCCCGTCGTCGTAAAAGCGTCCCAGCCTGGCTTTCCGGGACAGGACGATGCTGTTTCGTCCGGGCAGGGGCTTTCCGCCGGGCAGGGAATCCAAGGTTTTACGACCCATGATTACGGTTTTTCCAAGCGTGGTTTTCTTAAAATGAGCCAGATCGCCGGGCAGACGGCACAGAAGCTCGCCTCCTTTTCCGATGGCCCGATTTGGATCGATCACTGCAATGGCTATCATACTTCGCACCTCCGCTTCCTGTCCTATACAGCCACAGGGATCCCGGTCACCTGGGGTCCGGCCTGATAGTTTTCAAATACAAAGTCTTCCAATGTGAAATCGTAAAAATCCTTGATCTCGGGATTTATGTGTAAGCTCGGCGCAGGATAATGCGGCCGGGAGATCAGCTCTTCCACAATGGATTCGTGTCGGTCGTAGATATGCGCATCAGCGATCACATGGATCAGTTCCCCGGCTTTCAGGTCCGAAACCTGAGCCATCATGTGCAGTAAAATTGCATACTGAGCTACATTCCAGTTGTTGGCCACCAGCACGTCCTGGGATCGCTGGTTCAGAATGGCGTTCAGCCGGTCACCCGTGACGTTGAAGGTGACGCTGTAAGCGCAAGGCTCCAGACCCATTTCGTGCAAATCTTCGAAATTGAACAGATTCGTAAGAATCCTTCGGCTGGCCGGCTGGTGCTTCAACTGCCAGAGCACGTTGTCCACCTGATCCATTTCTCCCTGGGCAAACCGGTACTTCCTTCCCAGTTGATAACCGTAGGCCTTTCCGATGGTGCCGTCTGCTCCGGCCCAGGCATCCCAAATATGACTGCGGAGATCCGATACGCGATTGGATTTTTTCTGCCAGATCCAAAGAATTTCATCGATGGCATTTTTCATAGGCGTAGGGCGCAGTGTCAATGCCGGAAATTCAACGGAAAGATCGTAGCGGTTGATCACGCCGAATTGCTTTTTCGTATGAGCCGGTGCCTGGTCGTCGGCCCACCGGGCACGGACGTCTTTCCCTTCGGAAGAGTATCCGTTGTCCAGAATGTCTCGGCACATGTATACGAAGAGGTCGTCAGCTCTGCTCATGGGCGGGTTCTCCTTTAATAAATATCATTCGATAGGTCCTGTACATCACTGCGCCCGCGATGAGGCAGGCTGCGGCAACCACCATCCATGCCTGCCGGTACGTAAGCACATACAGCATCAGGCCGAAGACCGGAGGGCCGAAGGCTCTTCCCGTGGAACGGGCGATCTCGTACAACCCCTGAAAGCGTGCGATGTGGGTGACCGGCGAATATCTTGCGATGAACGCTCCTGCGCCGGTGGTGATGAGGATCTCGCCCGTCGTCCAGACGATCACCGCGGCGAAATACAAGGGCACGGATCGAATCCAGATGTAGGCGCCAAAACCGATCGTATACAACACGGCTGCAATCGCCGTGTTTTTCAATTGGTTCCCACGTTTAGCATACCTCAGAATGACAGGCGTGGCAAGTACGACAGTCCCTGCGTTGACCGTCCAGATGAGTCCGGTATACTCGGAAGCGGCCCGAGGGCCGAAGTCCGCCGAAAGCTGCAGTGGCAGGATATAAGAGACCATTTGATAACACATGGTCAGAAACACCATGCCAAGGACGAACACATAGATCGGCGGCGTCGCCCGGAGCAGGTTCCAAGTATTTTTTCGTAAAGCTTTGATTCCCCCCAAAGGTTCCGCCTGCTCCGGTCCGGAGAGCTCTCCGGCAGCGGCGGGCACGTAGATTTCCTTCACAGCGACCCAAAGGACCGCCGCCGACGCCGCAAAGACCAGCGCCTGAAACCAAAACACCCATGGCAAATGCTTGTGGAACAGCAGGCCGCCGATGGCCGGGCCCATGGCATATCCCAGGTTTTGCGCCATAAACAACAGTGAAAAGCTCTCGTATTTATTCTTCTCGTCGCACACATCGGCCACCATGGCCGCCAGTGAGGGAAAAATAAATCCGTTGGCAAAGAGGCCGGCGATCAGCAACGGAATCACCCAAAAGGTCGCGGCAATGAAACCGGCGGCCACATAGAGCACAAAAATCAGCGCGCAGGACAAAACGAAGGTCTTCTTTCGGCCCATCTGATCTGCCAGACGTCCTCCCGCGGCAGTACCCAGCGCGTTGGCTGCGGCGATGGCAAAGAGGAGGACAGCGGTGGTCATTTCGCTACAGCCCAAGACGTCGGAAAACAGGAGTGCCGAAAATGCTGCCACACAACTCCCCAGATTGATGAGAAAGCGAACAACCGACAGCACGTAAACTTGACCCGGAAGTCCCCTGAATTGGAGAAAATAGTTCATATTATCCTCTTCTGCCTGCGATATCCCATCGGTAGACGCCATAGAGACAAACTCCGATGATCAAACAGACCAGACTATCCACCAGCCATGCCTGCTGATAACTGAGGCTATACAGCATCAGTCCGAAGAGCGGCGGGCCGAAACCCCGACCCAGCGAGCGGGCCATATCGTACAAGGATTGAAAACGAGCACGGTGCGTTGAGGGGGAATGAGCTGCGATGAACACCCCTGCCCCCGTGGAGATCATGATCTCCCCCGCAGTCCAGATAACCACAGCCATATAGAACAACGGCAATGTATCTATAAATGCATACAACCCGAAGCCTACACAGTAGAGAATCGTAGCCAGTGCCGTCGTCCTCAGCTGATGATGCTTTTTCGTGTAGCCAATGATGAGAGGCGTGCCCACGACCACACAGAGCGCATTGGTCGTCCAGATAAATCCGGAATACCGTGAACCGGCCTCCATGCCGAAAGTATCCGACATTTGCAAGGGCAGCATAAAACCGATCATCTGATAGCACATGGTCAGAAAAATCAAGGAGAAAATGAAGGCAAACAGCGGCTTTCGATCAAAGAGCATGCGAAAGGTGTTTTCCCGCGGCGTCCGGCCCGGACGGGTAACATCCGCGATCTGGGGCGCAATACCGAACTCCTTGGCCACACCCAGAGAATAGATGTCGGTGGTCGTAAACTGCAAAAACAGGCCGCCGGCCATAAAGATGGACGCTTGGATCAAAAACAGCAAACTCAAATGGTCATAAAAAAGCAGGCCGCCGATGGAAGGACCAAAGGCAAAGCCCAAATTTTGAGCCAAATACAACAGAGAGAAACATTCTGTTCGCTGACTTTCCGGCGCGCTGTCGGCCACCATGGCTGACAGGATCGGATAAGATGCGCTGCCGATGATGGACGATAAAAAAATAAAGGGCAGCATCTCCCGGGTTCCGGCGACAGTGGACGTAAGTGCGTATAAGGTGGAAGTGAGAATCGTACAGATCATATAGACCCGTTTACGACCGTAGTGATCTGCCAGTTTTCCGCCCGCGATAGCGCCGGCCACGCTGCTCAGAGCCATGAGCAGGAATGCCAACCCTGCCTGAAATTCAGTAAAACCGAGGATCCGGGTCATAAGCAAAGAAAAAAACATGAAAATCATGCTTCCGATGCCGATGATCATGCGGGCCAGACAAATACAGTAGACTTGCCTGGGCAGCCCGCGAAACTGATTGATGTAGTTCAATGGATGCTACCGCTCCTTTTCTTTGAGTTCCGGATCTTCCACGGCCGTCGCCGCACATTCCAGAACTGTTTCCAGTCGCTCGCTGCGACCGCTGAGATAGAGATAACCGATCAATGCTTCAAAGGCGGTGGCCCACTTGTAGGTGACCGCGTCGGCATGACGCGGTTTCGTGGCAGATTTCCGATTTCGGGCCCTTCGAACCAAAGCCTGTTCCTCTTCTGTGAGTGAAGGCAGAATCCGGCGCACCGCTTTGGCTTGTCCCTGAGCGCAGACATAGGGGACTGCCGCCCGGTGGAGCCGGTCCGCATGACTGACACCCAGGCGGATCACATGTTCTCTGATATAGGTTTCATAGATCGCATCACCCAGGTATGCCAGGGCAGTGGTATTCATTTTCTCCGGTGCGGTCATGATCGCTCCTAAGCCCTGTCGGACTGGTTCAACATGTCATAGAGCTTTCCGCCTCTGACGACGGGCGCGGGATCCCAAAACAGGATGGAGGCCCGAAATATTCCTTCTTCCAGCGTGAGCAACGCATAACTGGCCCGTCCGCCCAGCGGGCGGGTGAGGCTGCCGGGGTTGAGAAGATGAACGCCCTCCGCAAACTCCAGACAGGGGATATGGGTATGTCCGAAGATCGCCGCTCTGCACTCCAGCTCCAACGTCCGATACAAAAGCTTGGACAAGCCGGACTTGACCGATTGCCGATGACCGTGGGTCAGAAGGATCGGACCGTAGGGCGATGCCCAGATCCTGTGATCCGGCAAATCGGATGCACCGTCCATGTTGCCGGAAACCGCAGTGACCGGCGCGTTGAGACGATGCGAAATCCTGGCGGCATCTTCCGTCAGATCACCCAGATGAAGAATCCCGTCCAAGGGCGCTTCCTTGCTGTGCTTTCCCCAGATCTGAATTGCGGTCTCGATCCGACCATGTGTATCGCTGATCACGAGATATCGCATGTCAACTCCTGATGATCTGAACGCCTTGAGGCGTATCCTTGAGCGTGATCCCGCGGGCAGCCAGCTCGTCCCGAATCGCGTCGGCCCGGGCAAAATCTTTCCGCTTTCTGGCTTCCTGGCGCTCTTCGATCAGTTTCTCGAGGCCTTCGTCCAGCTGATCGTCCTTCTCTTTTCGAAGAAGTCCCAGCACGCCGGTCAGTTCGTCCAGCAGCCTCAGCGCTTCCTCGGCAAACGCTTGGGAAGCTCCGGACTGCATATCGGTATTGATGTCCCGAATCAGCTCAAATATAGCACTGATGGCATCGGCTGTGTTTAGATCATCGTCCATAGCGGCGATGAACTTCTGTCGATACTGGCCGTATCCATCGATTTTTTGCTTTTCTTCTGTTGTAAGACTGCCCGAGCCGGTGTCGATCAGATGAATCAGATTGCCCTTGGCGTTCTTCATTCGCTCCAACGCGCTCTTGGACTGCTCCATCAGATCGCGACTGAAGTTGATCGGTCCTCTGTAATGGCCGGAGAGCAGGAAATAGCGCAGCACTTCTCCGTCATATTCTTTCAGAATATCCCTTACCGTGAAAAAATTGCCCAGAGACTTGGACATTTTCTCGTTGTCCACGGTAATGTATCCGTTATGCATCCAGTAGCGTGAAAACGGCTTGCCTGAATAGCCCTCGGATTGGGCAATCTCATTTTCGTGATGAGGGAATTGAAGATCCTGACCGCCGGCATGCAGGTCGATGGTCTCGCCGAGATACTTTCTGGACATGGCCGAGCACTCGATGTGCCAGCCGGGACGGCCCCGGCCCCAAGGAGAATCCCAAGCCATCTCGTCTTCTGCCTTCTGGGCTTTCCAGAGGGCAAAATCCAGAGGATCCTGCTTGCGTTCATCCACATTGACCCGGGAGCCGGCCTCCAGTTCCTCGATGTTCTGTTTGGACAGCTTGCCGTAATCCGGAAACTTTCTTGCGCTGTAGTACACATCTCCGTCCACTTCGTAGGCCAGCCCGTTTTGGATCAGGCCTTCTACGAAAGCGATGATCTCGGGAATGGTCTCCGTCACTCTGGGATGGACGGTAGCCGGCGTAACATTCAGGGCCTCAACGTCTTCGAAATAGGCTTTGATATACTTGTCACCCACTTCGTAGGGGCTGATCCCCTCTTCTCTGGCGCGGTTGATGATTTTGTCGTCCACGTCGGTGAAATTTTGAACGAAGCAGACTTTTTCGCCCCTATATTCAAGATACTTGCGCATGGTGTCAAAGACGACAAAAGGCCGGGCATTCCCGATGTGGATGTAGTTGTACACCGTAGGGCCGCATACATACATCCGAATCTCATTTTTATCCAACGGAATAAAATCTTCCTTTTTTCGCGTCAGGGTATTATATACTCTCATCTTTATCTCCTTTCGGGATGTCCCCCGGGGACGACCCGAAAGGTCGCCTCCTACAGGTAGTCCATGGGATCCAGTGTCGCTCCGTTGAGACGGAGTTCAAAGTGCAAATGATTTCCGGTCGTCCTGCCGGTATTCCCCACCGTTCCGATATAATCACCGGCATCCACAGTCTGCCCCAAAGTCACGTCCATGGACCGGCAATGGGAGTAGTAAGTCTGTACGCCGCCTCCGTGGTCGATGATGATCAGATTCCCATAGGAACCGCCACTGCTCACTTGAACGACCACACCGGAAGCAGCCGCCACGATGGGCGTACCTCCCGGATTATAAAGATCCACCCCCAGATGGTATCCGGTCTCGGATCGGCTTTCGCCGTAAGCGGAGGTGACGTTCAGCGCCACCGGCGGGATGAATGACAATGCGAAGCGGATCTGCCCCTCTTCTGTAAAAGTGAGTCCTTTGGAGCCGGTGTGCTCCTCTGCCGTAAGGATCAGCTTGATGTCGGAAATATCCCGGGAAACGACACGGTCGTTCTCCATCGTCAGTATGATGCTGTATTCCCGAAGGCCCGTATAACGTTCTGCTTTGATCTTGTCGAACACGTCGATGGCAGGCACTTCTTCCGTATACGCCGGCCCGACCTCGACCTCGCGGGTCTGTATGTACTTTTGCCTGGACAGCACTGTAAGCAGAGGTGTATTTCGCTGCAGAATGTAGGCCAAACCGGCCTCGACGTTCTTTGCCTCCTGCAGGATGATGTCGCAGGCTTCAACCGTTACCCGTCCCCGGAAGCCGATATCCAGAATTTCGGCGCCTTCCAATTGATAACGTTCTTGTACACCCTCGAGGATATCCAAAGCGTCCTGCTCCGTCATCGTGGAAACAACGCGAAGGCCATCCGACACGATGGCGAACCCTTCGGTACGATACCCCGCTTCTGCCGGCGTCCACATCAGAGATGTAAAGAGAAGGGCAAGGGATACGATGAAGATTGCAGTCAGGATCGAGGGATTGCAGGACTTCTGACATCGGGCTTTGACCGATCTCACAAGCTGCAGTTCTCTCTTAGGAAATTTCATCGATCGTTACCGTTTTCATCCGCTGATCTTCCACGGGTCTGTCCTGTCTGTTCCGGGGAACTGAGACGATTTTTCTTGCTACGTCCAGCCCTTCTGTCAAGCAACCGAAGGCGGCATACTGACCATCCAAATACGGCGCGTCCGCTACCATTATAAAAAATTGAGATCCGGCGGAATCGGGAGCGGCCGACCTGGCCATGGACAAGACGCCGGCTTTGTGGGCCAAATCATTTGGGAAGCCGTTTGAAGAGAATTCTCCCTTGATCGAATACCCCGGGCCGCCTGTTCCCGTGCCCTCTGGATCGCCGCCCTGGATCATGAAACCGGGGATCACGCGGTGAAAGATCAGCCCGTCATAAAATTGCTCGCGAATCAGCTTTTCGAAATTTGCCACCGTCGCCGGCGCGATATCCGGAAACAGCTCTGCTTTCATGATGCTGCCGTTTTCCATCTCGATCGTTACGATTTTTGCCATCAGTATCCTCTTTCCTCTGTGCGGACCCGTTCCAACGTCTGTGCGATGGCCTCGCCGGTCTGCATCTCGATGTATTCCTTCTCTCTTCTGAGTTTAAACTCTACCAAGTTATCTCCTGCCTTTTTCCCTACCGTGATCCGGATCGGAAAGCCCAGCAGATCTGCGTCCTTGAATTTTACGCCGGGGCGTTCATCCCGGTCATCCAGACAGACTTCCACGCCGGCTTTTGTAAGCTCGTCGTAGATCCTGCCGGCCAAAGCCGTCTGTGTTTCGTCCTTCATATTTACTTGCACCAGCATCACATGGTAGGGCGCCACCGCCATGGGCCAGATGATCCCGTCTTCATCGTGGTGCTGCTCCACCACGGCGGCCAGCGTTCGTGTAACGCCGATCCCGTAGCAACCCATAACGATGGGATGTTCCTGCATATTTTCATCTTTATAGTAAGCGTGCATGGATTCGGAGTATTTGGTGCCCAGCTTGAACACTTGGCCCACTTCGATGCCCCTGGCAACTCTGACCGGCTCACCGCATACCGGACAGGGATCGCCCTCCTGAAGCAGCTTCAGATCCACGATCAGGTCCGCTTTATAGTCTCTTCCGTAATTGACGTTGATCAGATGGTATCCTTCTCTGCAAGCGCCGGCGCACAGGTTCTTGGCTGCCACCAATTCGGTATCCACGATGATCATACAGTCGTGGAGACCTGTGGGGCCGGTAAAGCCGCCGACACATCCCGTGGCTTCGTGCATGGCCGATTCATCGGCAAATTCCACGGCAAAATCCGGAACGTTCAGCGCATTGATCAGCTTCGTCTTATTGAGCTGCCGGTCTCCGCGGATAAAGACCGCCACATAGTCGGGCTTTGCGTCCTCTCCTCTGTATACGGTAAAAAGCAGTGCTTTGATCGTCTGATCCTTGGAGATGCCAAGATATTCTGCCACGGCATCGATGGTTTTGGTCCCGGGAGTTTCCACCTCCTGCAGCGGGAGTTCTTCGGCCTGGAGCATCACTGCATCTTTGAATTCCGCCCGTTCCGCCGTCGCCGCCATGTCGCAGCTGTCACAGTAGACGATCTCGCTTTCGCCCACCTCGGACAGCGCGCAAAACTCGTGGGAGTTGCTGCCGCCGATGGCGCCTGTATCGGCTTCCACGGCCCGGTAAGTCAGGCCGCAGCGATCAAATACCTTTTTGTATGCATCATACATGTCCTGGTAGCTCTTTGCCAGACCTGCTTCGTCACGATCGAAGGAATAGGCATCCTTCATGATGAATTCCCGGCTGCGGATCAGACCGAAACGAGGCCGTGCTTCGTCCCGGTATTTGGTCTGGATCTGATAGAGGTTAAAGGGCAGCTGGCGATAAGAGCTCACGTTCTGACGTACCGTGTCGGTGAACACTTCCTCGTGGGTGGGGCCCAGGCAGAAGTCTCTTTCGTTCCGGTCTTTCAGTCGCCAAAGTTCGGGTCCGTAAGCGTACCAGCGGCCGGATTCCTGCCAAAGCTCCGCCGGCTGGACCGCCGACATCAGGATCTCCTGGGCGCCGGCTGCATCCATCTCCTGACGGACGATGTTCTCTATTTTACGAAGGCTGCGATGTCCCAGGGGCAGAAAACCGTACACGCCCGATACCAGCTTTCGGATCATCCCGCTGCGAAGCAGCAGGACGTGACTGGAGATCTCCGCCTCGGCAGGGACTTCCCTTAAAGTGTGCAGATACATGTTGGATGCTTTCATACTATCTTTCTTCCTTACTTGCAGTTTCTCTGGTGTACCGTATATCCGATGCGCCGGCAGGCTGGCAGATCGAAGCCGTCGCCAGGGCGGCCATGCCTTCTCCCCGCCCGGAAAAGCCCAATCCTTCCTGAGTCGTCGCCTTGATGCTCACATCGACTGTATCGATGCCCAGGGCTCCGGCTATCCGCGCCCGCATCTCCTCGGCATAGGGGGCGATTTTCGGCTGCTCGCAGGAAAGTGTAGCATCAATAGAGGAAATTGTAAAGCCGCCCTCCCGAAGCAACCCGGCCGTACGCGCTAAAAGCGTTCTGCCGGACATGTCTTTGTATCGCGGATCGCTGTCGGGATAATGCTGCCCGATATCTCCCATGGCCGCTGCCCCCAGCAAGGCATCCGCCACGGCATGGGCCACTACATCCGCATCGCTGTGACCGAGAAGACCCATGTGATAAGGAATCTCCACGCAGCCCAGCCACAATGGCCGTCCCGAAACGAGACGGTGTACGTCATACCCGATGCCGGTGCGATATCGCATAGGCAGATCCTCCTGTGTCGTCACTTTGATATTTCCGTAGCTTCCTTCCACCAGGCACACTTCAATGCCGAGCAGCTCCATCAGGGAGGCTTCATCCGTTACGGTCAATCCCTCGATCTCTGCCTTTGCAAAACCCTGCTCCAGCAATTCCTTCCGAAAACCCTGGGGTGTCTGGACTTCGTACAGTCGCGAACGGTCCAGGGTTTTATCTCGAGTCCGGACCGTCGCCACAGGCGTCACGCAGGGGATCGCCGCGCCGGCTTTCGATACGCCTGCCAGGACCCGCAGGATCATTGCCTGCGTTATAAAGGGTCTGGCGCCGTCGTGGACCAGTACGATGTCCGTATCCGGAGGCAAAGACTTCAGTCCGTTCAACACAGAATCCTGACGCCGTCTGCCGCCTTCGGCAAAAAATATCCGCTGCTTTGCTCCGCCGAAAAGCGCTTCGGATACCGGCGCGTTCTTCTCGCCTACATATACGAGGTAATCCACCTCTTGACACTGCAAAAACACCTTTGAAGCCAGAACGGCCATCGGTGTTCCTCCAATTTTGATGTGCTGTTTCAAAACGCCGCCGCCCATTCGGCTTCCCGAACCGGCAGCGGCAATGATGACTGCGACTTTTTGATTGTCGATCATGGACAGCCCCTCGCTATTGCTGATTCTTGGGCTTTGCGAATATCATCCTGCCGGCCGAGGTCTGCAGGACACTGGTAACAGTTGCTCCGATGGTTTTTCCGATGTGCTTTCGGCCGTCTTCCACTACGATCATCGTTCCGTCATCCAGATAGGCTACACCCTGATTGTTCTCTTTTCCTTCCTTCACGAGAAAAATCTGCATGTCTTCCCCGGGTAGAACCACAGGCTTGACGGAATTGGCCAGCTCGTTGATATTGAGAACGCCCACACCCTTGATGCCCGCCACTTTGTTCAGGTTGAAGTCGTTCGTTACGACCATGCCCTTCATGATTTGGGCCAGTTTCAGCAGTTTGACATCCACTTCCGGAATATCATCCAACGCTTTTTCCGTATCGGTATTATAGATTTCGATCCCGTACTCGGACTGGATCCGATTGAGCACATCAAGCCCCCGGCGCCCCCGGTTCCGCTTCAGGGAATCCGAGGAGTCGGCAATATGCCGCAACTCAACCAGTACGAACTCGGGGATCACGATGTCTCCTTCGAGAAAGCCGGTCTTTAGGATGTCGGCGATTCGTCCGTCGATGATAACGCTGGTGTCCAATATTTTCGGAGAAGCAGAACTGTTCTTCCCCTTGCCTTTTGCTGTTTGATCCTTTTGAGTAAGCCCTACCAGCCAGGAAGGTCTTACGTCCTCGCCGCTTTTCTTTCGAGAAATGCTTACACCCAGTGATCCAAAGAAAAAGTACAATAATGTCGATAAGATGGTGTTGATGTAGGCTGTTTGCAAAACCTCGATCCCATTAATAATCTGCGAGACCAGGTATGCGACTACAAGACCGCATATCAGACCGATTGCTGCCGGAAGCATCTCATTCGCCGGGATCTTAAGGATATCCGACTCGATATTCCGGGCAATTTTCTCCCCTCTTTTACGAAGCACCGAGAAAAAATAAAAGAAAATAAGTCCGAACGTACCCGACACCACGGTGACAAGCAGTGTTTTTTCGCTGGGGGACATCGCCCACTTGGCGCCCCAAAGTTCCGTGAGATCGAGGTTGGTGATAAAAATGGACACTCCGTAACCAAACAGCATTCCACACAAGGTAAAAATTCCGCGGAATACTCTATTTAACAATAAGATGTCCTCCTTTCGTTTTCTTCAATCGCTTTATCTATGATCATAATCCGGGAAACGGTCGGGGTTCACACCATTTCCTCGAGGATTCCCTCTACGACCTCTTCGTTGAGGTCCTGAACCAGTACGATCTCGCTGATCAGGATCTGCCTGGCGTTTGTGAGCATTTTTTTCTCACCCGTGGACAGCTTCTTGACCCGGTCCACCCGCATGAGATTCCGGACGACCTGAGCCACCTGGGTGATATCTCCGCTTTTGAGCATGTCCATATTCTCCCGGAAACGTCGGTTCCAATTATCGTCCATTTCCGTAGACTCCTGCCGAAGAAGCGCATAGACCTCTTCTACTTTTTCCGGCGATACGATCGGCCGGATCCCGGCCGAGTCGGCATGTCCCACCGGAACCATCACCTGCATATTTCCATAAGGAATGTGCAGAATGTAGTAGGCTCTGGTCTCGCCCAAAACTTCCTTTTCTTCGATCTTTTCAATGATTCCCGCGCCGTGCATTGGATACACGACTTTATCTCCGATGGCGTACATATAATTCCTCCCAAGTTTATTATATATGTCGGGAGGTGAATAGTCAACAAAACAAAAATAAATGACAGTTTATCATACGGGTCTGGACCTGTCAACTATATTTTCCCGCCTCAGTGTGAACCAGAAGCAACTGCCCTCACCTTCTCTACTTTCCACGCCAAATTCGGCGCCGTGAAGCTGTAAAATCTCCTTCGTGATGGAGAGTCCCAGCCCGGATCCTTTCGAGAGGGTCCTCGTACTCTGCTTGCTGGCCCGCTGATAACGGTCCCAGATTCGCTCAAGTTCTTCTGCGGGAATGCCGATGCCCCGGTCTTCCACCGCCACCCGAATGCGGTCGTTCACATCACGCAACGTCACTCGGACCATTTTCTTTTCCATGCTGTAACGAACAGCGTTGGCAATCAGATTGTGGAGCACCTGTGACAGTCGGCGGGCGTCGCCCCGGACCCAGACCGGAGTCTCGGGAGATTCCAGTTCGAACCGGTATTCATCCAGTTCTTCCAATACGCGGAACGTGTTCAATACCTGGTCTGCCAGTTCTTTCATGTCCAAAGGTTCCAGCACCATGACATCCACGCCGGACTGGATTTTTGAAAGCGTCAGGATATCGCCCACCAATTCATCCAGCCGATCGGCTTCTTCGATGATCACGCCCAGATGCATGTTTCTCTTTTCCGGATTTTCTCCGGAGATATCCCGGACCAGTTCCGCATAGGATTTCACCATGGTCAAGGGCGTACGAAGGTCGTGAGAGACGTTGGCCAGCAAGTCTCTTTGCAGATCCTCGGACTTAGACAATTCCTGAGCCGTATGGGTCAGCGTCGTGGCCAGTTCGTCGATCTCCGTATAGTTTCCGCCCTGGAAGCGTACGTCATACTCGCCGCGTGCCAACTGTTCGGCACTGTCCCGGATCCGGATCAGTGGACGGGACAGGCGGCCGGACAGCCACAAGGCGAGTAAAACCGCCAGCATCAGCGAAGCGGCTGTCACCAGAAACAACTGCTGCGCCAGAATCTGCACCGTACTGTCCACCGGGTACAACGGCGCGAATGCATAAATGAACAGATCCTCCCGGTATGTGCTTTTTGCCAAGGCCGCATAGACCAGCGTACGGGTATCCTGGCGTGTATTTTCCACATAGAAGTGGACTTTTTTTTCCGGGCTGGCCAGAATAAGTTCCCGAGCCTTTTCGCGCTCCGCCGTTCCGCCGATAAACATGCGGCCGGGCCGATCTGAGTCCGTGGAGGATGTGATGCGAAGCAAGCCGTCTGCCGTTTCCAGATAAAAGTAGGTGTCATTCTCGTAGGACAACTCCCAGATATCCAGACACAGTTGATCCACATCCAATTCCGGACTGTAGGCATAGGTACGGGATACGGATTCCACCAGGCGTTGGACCTGGCGCTTCATGGCCGTCTCGTAGTAGGCATCCATAAAAGCGATCTGAAGCAGCCACAGGACAGCCATCAGCGCCACCGCAAACAAAAGGAAATACAAAGTGAGCTTAAACTTTAAGCTCTTGGTGTCAATTGTTTTCCTTTTTCCCGGATCAGGACCGGTCTTCGCCATCTTCAAATTTATAACCGATTCCTCTCACTGTAATGATCTTGTCTCTGTACAGACCCAGTCTTCCCCGAAGGTTTTTGATGTGGGTATCGATAGTCCGGTCATCGCCGAAGTAATCATAACCCCAGATATCCTGCAGGAGCTTGTCTCGAGACATGGCGATATTGCGATTTCGGATCAAATAGGAAAGCAGCTCGTATTCCTTGAGTGTCAGGTCGATGCGCTCTCCGTCCAGCGTGACGGTTCTGGAAGCGGTGTGCACCACCAGACCGCCGGAGCGAAATTCCAGGGCATCCATATTCTCCAGGCTGCGCTTCCGCCGAGCCAATACCGCCGAGATTCTGGCCATCAGCTCTTTGGGGCTGAACGGTTTGACCACGTAGTCGTCGATGCCCAGCTCAAAGCCAAACAGCTTGTCGTACTCCTCGCCCCGGGCCGACAGCATGATCACCGGCACATCTTTTTCTCTGCGAATTTCTTTGCAGGCCGTGAATCCATCGAGCCGGGGCATCATGATATCCAGGATGATCAGATCAAAATCTTCCTTCAGCGCGATGTTCACGGCTTCCATGCCGTCTGCAGCTTCCCGTACTTCGTGATGATTGAATTCGGCATATTCGCGAATCACTTCCCGAATTTTTTCTTCGTCATCCACGATCAAAATTTTCGCCATGGGTCGCTCCTTTCTCCGTTATCGTCCATTGTACGTCTGTTCCGTGTTGAAACGGTGAACCCCTTGTAAAAACGGTATGAAGCGGAAAGGCCTCATACCGTTTCGATCCTCATTTTTCTTTGATGCGCGTGCCGTCGGTCAGATCCGAAGGAGGCGAGGCCAGCACACGATCCCCCGCTGAGAGTCCCTCGATGATCTCCACGTATTCCTCTCCTTCCAGCCCCACGGTCACCGGAGTCTGGACCGCTTTTCCGCCGGCTGCCACGTAGACCCAGGATGCCTCTTCGATCTGAAATACCGCAGCAGAGGGGACCGATACGACTTGCAGCGCTTCCCGCACGATGATGCGGACATCCACACTGCTCCCCAGTCTGGGAGTCGCCTCTTCCGGCAGCGCCACTTCGACCCGGACACGCTTTTGCACGATGCCCAGGGACGAGACGTGATCCGTCGCCTTAATGCCCACGTGATCGACCCGCGCCTGATCTGTGATCTCATCTCCGTCTGCCAGGACCGTTGCGTGCATCCCTTCCGTGATCTGATCCGCATCCGAAGAGATCATGTGGAGCAGGACAATACGATCCTCCAGTCCGCCCACTTCGGCCAGCGATGCTCCCGGTGCCGCTGTTTCGCCTTCGCGCACGTACACGGCAGTGATCACGCCGGACAGCGGAGAAACGACACCGTCAGCCCCGGTAGCGCTGTTGAGGCTGTCGGCAGAATAGCCCAGAGAAGCCAGCTGGGCGGACAGTTGCCTGGTGACAGCCAGAGACTGGGTGTATTCCATCTGGCTGACAGCCCCTTCTTCGTATAGGATACGGTTGCTGTCCGACAGGGCCTTCGCAGCGATATACTGAGCGTAAACACCCTGGGCTTGAGCCCGGATGCCTGCCACCTCCGATGTCGGAGCAAAATCGCTGAAAGACAGGATCAAATCCCCGGCCAGGACGCTCTGACCCTCTTTTACAAGGATCTCGCCCACAGTCCCTGAGCCTTTGGCCACCACGGTCACGGCGCTTCTGGATTCCACCTGTCCGGCCTCCTCCACGATCTCGTATACATCCCGGAGCGCGGCGTCGGCCAATACGACTTCCGTTCCACCGGTCAGATAGAACCCTGCCGCGCCCAGCGCAGTTGCGGCCAGGATCGCAAGCAATAGGATCCATTGCTTTTTTGTGAGCTTTTTGATCTTTTTCATGTCGTTGCCCTTCTTCTTTCATCAGTGTAGCACAGCCGGCGTCTCGCTTCAATCCGAAGCAATTGGAATGAGCTGCCCCGGTTAAAGGGAACATCGGTTAGGATGTCCGGTTTTTCAGAGCCAGTAAAAAGTCCAACTTTCGAATCTTTTCGAAAGTAGCAAATTGCGCCACCAGGAGAAACGCTACCGTAAAACCAAGAGAGCGCAATGTGGCGCCCGGAGTCGGCGTCAAGTAAAGGGTGTATAAGTCTGAGCTGAAGGATTCCGCAAAATACGTGGTCATCGCATAGCCCATGGGAATACCTGCCACAATACCCGCAATGGATATGATGATGTTCTCAGACAGGATCATTCGGAAAATCTCATCCTTCCCAAAGCCCATCACTCTAAGCGAGGAGAATTCCATTTTACGCTCACCGATGGAAACGATGGTGGCATTGTACACGATGGAAAAGCCCAAAACGCCGGACAGCATCACCAGTACACCGATCATGATGGACATCAGTCCGGTATATTCGGAAAACATATCTTTCATATCCTGGGACGAAAGGATCGTAGAAACGTTTTCCATTTCCCGAAGCTTGGCGACAACATCCGGATCTTCCGTGTTGATATATACGCCGTTGATCGCTCCGTGTTCCATGAGCCGGTCCCCCATGTCCGTCAAATCCATGTAAGCGTTCATGCCCATGGTCTGCTTCACGATATCCTGTACGGTCAAGTAGGCTTCCTTCTCGCCGGCAAGAAAAGATTTCGCCAGGAGCCGGTCTCCCGGCGCCACGTCCAATGCTTTGGCCAGATTCTCGGTGATGAGCACCTGCCCGCCGCGAGGCACGATTTTCTGCTCCCGGCGATCTCTCAGGTTGAAGACCCGGCTGTCCGAAGCCACGCCGATCATCACCACTGTTTTTTCCCGATTCCCCACCGAAAACTCGAAGGGCTGCTCGATGCGTCCTTCCACATAGGTCGGGTCGGACAGTTCATGGAGAAGATCCCGCCGAACGGTATTCAGAAGAGGCCGGGAAAAGCTGACGTTGTAATCCATGGTCTGATATTCCTCGTACTGTTTGACCATCATCTCGTCGATGATCCCCGGCATGGTCATGGTAAACATCAATGTACCGTAAGTGAGCGAGACGCCCATCAGCACGAACAGAGACCGCTTTTTGTTTCGAAATACGTTCTTCATCACCAGCTTTTGGCTGAATCGAAGACGCTTCCAAAGAAAGGGCAAAGACTCCAGAAAGATCCGCTTTCCTTCCCGCGGAGATTCCGACTGCATGGATTCCGCAGGCAGAATCCGCAGAGAGCCACGGGCACCGTACGCACCGAAGGCCATGCAAAAGATGCAAGACAAAAGCAAGCCGCCAACGATAAATGCCCAATAGATCTTCATCCCGTAGCTGGGGATCTCAAAGAAGTCCGCATACATGGTCGTCATATAGCCTGCGATCTGATAGCCCAGCAGGATGCCGGCCATACCGCCGATCAGACCGGCAGTCAGGGCGTATTTGACGTAATGCCCCAAAACGGAACGATTCGAGTATCCGATGGCCTTCATGACGCCGATCTTGATCCGGTCCTTTTTTACCATACGGGAGACCATCATGGCGATCACCGATGCGGCAACCAAAAGAAACAAGATCGGTATACTCACACCCATGCTCTTGAGTCCGTTGATCTCCTCGCCGATCAATGCGTTGGACAACTGGTCTTTCCTGAGAACTGAGGCTTTATGACCGTAAGGCTCCGCTTTTTTCTCGATGTCGTCGATCAAATCATCCTCGGTCAGCCCTGGGCGGAAATGCCCTTGGTGATCCAAGTCGTAGAGAAAAAATACTTCATTATAAGCTCCGTACATGCCTAGCAGTTGCATGGCCAACAGCTCGTCCACATACACGACTCCGTATCCTTCTTCGGCCGGCATCATGGATTGGATGCTCTCAATCAAGTAAATAAATTCAGGACTGTAGGCAATGCCCACGACCCGTAGCGAGCAGCGCAGACCATTCACCTGGATGACGATATCATCGCCTACGCTGATCTTTCTCCCGTCGGCAAACTGAGAGAGGATCACCGCTTCGTTGTTGGGATCCTGGATGCTGCGGCCTTCCCGCATCAGAAGCTGATTGATCTCATAGCCTTCGGAGGGCATGCTCAAAAGCTTTACGTTCACCCGGTCGGCGTTTTCGGCAATAAAAGGAACCTCGGCAGTGATCCGACCCTCCGCCGTGCGGATCCCGGGCATGGATCGCAAATCGTCGATCAACGATGCGGGAATCTGATCCACGGAGATCGAAAAATCCATAAACCCGTTTTCCTGATAATACCGATCCTTGGAATCGTCCAGATTAAAGCCGGCCAGGGAGATCGCCGTGAACATGGCGATCCCCATGGCAATGACGACCAACACTGCGATGAACTGGGCTTTGGAATGTTTGATCATGCGCCAGAGCATGAGATCCATTTTGCTCATAACAGCTACCAGGTAATCTCTTCGGGCGAAAGCGGCGTCGGATTGCTCCGGTCTTCCACGATCTCACCGCTGCGCATACGAAACACCCGATCCGCCATGTCGGCGATCCCGGCGTTGTGGGTAATCACGATGACGGTCTTTCCCATATCTTTATTGATTTTGGCCAGCAAAGCCAAGATGGTAACACCGGTCTGAAAATCCAGGGCGCCGGTGGGTTCGTCGCAAAGCAGCAGGTCCGGATTTTTGGCGATGGCTCTGGCAATGGAAACCCGCTGTTGTTCCCCCCCGCTCATCTGAGACGGAAAGTGTTCCGTCCGTTCTTTCAATCCCACGGCCTCCATGATCTGGTCGATATCCAAAGGATTCTCGGCGATCTCCGTCGCCAGTTCCACGTTTTCTCTGGCTGTCAGACTGGCCATAATGTTATAGAACTGGAACACGAAGCCGACCTTTGTCCGCCGGTATTGGGTCAGTTCCTTGTCGCTTAGGCTCGTGACGGTCTGTCCGGATACGATCACCTCTCCCGAATCCGGCACATCCATGCCGCCCAATATGTTCAGCAGCGTGCTCTTGCCCGAGCCGGACGGACCCAGAATGACCACGAAGGAACCTTCCTCCACAGCAAAATTTGCGCCTCGCAGCGCCCGAACCTCCACTTCTCCCATCTGGTAGCTTTTTTTTAAGTTTTTTGCTTCGAGTATGATACCCATGGATCTCTCCTCACCGGTCCGGTCGGACCGTGCATCAGGATGTTCAAATTACTTTCTGCTGAGCAGCGATACGGCCTCGGATACGGTCGTGACACCTTTTAATGCAACTTTGCCGGAAGGCTTCGGCAGTTTTTCCAGGCTGCGTCGAGGCAGAAGAATCGTGCGAAATCCCATCCTGGAGGCCTCGGCAATGAGCTTTTCCGTATGCTGCACCGGCCGGAGATCCCCGGTGAGTCCGATTTCGCCCAAGGCCAGCAGGTCCGCCGGCACAGCGATCCCTTTTTCATTGGACCAGATCGCAAGAGCCACGGCCAGGTCTGTGGACGTTCCCTCCGGCCGCAGACCGCCCACGACGTTTACGTAGACATCCCGGTTGATCAGTGAAAGGCCGGCTTTCCGTTCGAGGACGGCGATGATCATGTTCAGTCTGGAGTTCTCGATGCCGATGGCGCTCCTGCGGGCAAAGCCGATGTTCGTGGGCGCCGTGAGGGCCTGAATTTCCAGGAGCAAGGGACGGGTCCCCTCATAGACCGCCGTGGCAACGGCGCCGTCACTGCTGTCTGTGAGTCCCTCCAGAAAGATGCCCGAAAGATTCTCGATCTCCACGAGTCCTTCCTGACGCATCTGAAAAGCGCCGATCTCCTGGGTGGTTCCGAACCGGTTTTTCTGTGCCCGCAGGATCCTCAGATCCTGGTGCCGCTCCCCGTTGAACTGAAGCACCGCATCCACCAGGTGCTCTACGATCTTCGGGCCGGCCAGATCTCCGCTCTTGGTCACGTGGGCAACGATAAAGATCGGCAGGTTGCCGGTCTTCCCCACATTCATGAGCACACTTCCGCACAGGCGGACTTGGGACACGCTGCCCGGCGCGGAATCCAGATCTTCGGAATACAGAGTCTGAATGGAGTCGATGACCAGAAAGACCGGCTCCACCTCCCGGATTACCGGCAAAATGTTCTCCAGATTGGTTTCAGACAGAAGGTAAAGATTCTCCAATTCCCCCGGACAAACGCGATCCGCCCGCATACGGATCTGTTCCCGGGATTCTTCTCCGGATACGTAGAGCACTTTCCCGTAGCAGCGAGACAGATGGGCGGCCGCCTGGAGGATCATGGTGGATTTTCCGATGCCCGGCTCTCCGGAAATCAGTGTCAAAGATCCTTTTACCAGACCTCCGCCCAGCACCCGGTTCAGTTCACGGATCCCCGTATCCATGCGGCTGTTCGCTTCGGGTCGCACATCGGCGATCCGCACAGCGCCGGAACGTTTCCGCTCCGACCCGTCTTTGGGTGCCGCAACGCCCCTGCGGCGGATATCCGCCTGATCCGGATCCTGCACTCTCTCTTCCACAAAGGTGTTCCAGGCGCCGCAGATGCACTGTCCCATCCACTTGGCGCTTTCATATCCGCATTCCTGACAGACGAATACTGTCTGTGACTTCTTTGCCATGTGGACCCTTTCCGGACGTGCTGTCGTCCGTACGCTCTGATTATATGCTTCCGTCCAGCTTTTCTTTGATGAGAGCGGCCGCTTCCCGGGCGAAATAGTGGGGCTCCAGATAACCCATGGAAGAACAGCCTTTGCCGCTGACGGCGGCGTATCCCACGGCTGCGGCCAGCCGCTGCGCCCGATACAGATGAAAGGCCGAAGACACAATCACCGCCGGCTCCTGCCCGGACCCGCCCCGAGCCTCGATGATTTTCAAGGCAAAGAGCAGATTTTCCCGAGTCGTGGTGCTGTCCGGCTCCATCAGGATCCGCTCCGATGCGATGCCCAGGTTCCGCAGTTCTCTTGCAATGACCGCCGCTTCGGACAGGGCCTCTCCCGGCCCCTGCCCGCCGGTGGCTACAGCCACCGAATCCGGGTTGTCCGAAAGATACTCCGCGGCACCCCGGATGCGGCGGTCCAGCGTCAGCGAAGGGACTGTGCCGTTGACTTTCGCTCCGGGAATAATTACGTAGGCAGCGCCGGGCAAAGGCGCTTGCAGCGCCGCGCGGAGGATGGCCCCTTCCAACAGGAAGAAACTGATAACCACCACCGCCAGTAATCCACCCAAAATGCGAGGCACCGGTTTTCTCAACGCGCAGATCCGAGAGCCCCAAAGAGCAAGGCCGATACAACCGATTCCTGCCAAAATCCCCGCCGCATCAAACCAGTGAGAATATCCAATCACGGCCAGAACGCCCAGCCCGTAAAGAATCAGCACTATACCGAGGATTGCCATTATTCTTTGCTGCCGCTTCACAAACACACCAACCCTTCCGGAATAAAAACTACCCTTATGGTACCACAGCGTGGACTATAAGGGTAGTGTTTCGCGCATCTAGCCTTCCTCGGGAAGGGGCGGATGATTCATGTAGCCGCCGGTGTAGATCTGCATCGGATCTCTTTGGATCCCTCGATTCTTGGATCCGAGGGCATAAGGACAGACCACTCTGCATCGGAAGCACTTGACGCGCCAGTCTCCGCCGTCCACGGATCCGAAAGCGTAGTCCTTGCATTCGAACTGGCGAAGCGTTGGCTGCCCGTCCTCGCTCAACGCGCCGGTAGCGCCGGCGGGACAGATATCGATACAAAGACTGCAGTTTCCGCAATAGTCTTTTTTCACAGTTTGATCCGGTTCCAGTTCCAATTCTGTGAGCACGACCACCAGCCATAGCATGTTGCCGTACTCCTCGTTGATCAAAAGCGTATTTTTACCGATCACCCCAAGGCCGGCTGCCTGGGCGCAGTGCTTGGCAGATACCACCTGCCGCATCCGGCCCGTCGCCGTATCGAAGTTCGTGGGGTCGATGGCTCCGGTTGTAATAGCCACAATCCCCTTCTGTTCCAACCTTGCAATGAAATTGATGGAAAGCACATCCAGCATGTTGGAAAGCACGTTCCGTATAACAGTGTAGGGGACCATGGGATCATTGCACTGAAGAAACCCTGCAGGGAAGCTGCGGCCGATCACGATGGCCGACTTGCAGGAAGGCATCAGGTCCAGAGGCGAATATCCTGCAGGCGCGCCGTCAAATCGATCAGCGCTGGCGATGCCGCATAAGTCGGCGCCAAGCTCAAAAGCCAGGTCTTTGATTTCTTTGGATGTCATGGTTTGCATAGTTTACGTTTTCTCCTTTTATCGGGTCTGAGAAGGGTACGACCACTCGGCCGATCTCAGTCCAGTTTCACTGCTGTTCCGTAGGCGACCAGTTCCGCCGCGCCCTGCATGATCGCAGAAGACGCATAGCGCATACCGATGATGGCATCCGCGCCCAATGCTTCGGCATCCTCCACCATTCTCTTGGTGGCCAGCGCTCTGGCTTCGGCCATCATCTCTGTATAGCCCGCCAGCTCCCCGCCCACCAATGTTTTAAGACCGGCGGCAATGTCTCTTCCGATATTTTTGGAATGAACGGTCTGGCCTTTCACCACACCCAGTACCTGATAGGTCTTTCCCGGAATTTGCTCCGTTGTGATCATTAACATGTTTTCTCCTTTCATCCGGATCGCAATCGATCCTCTCCCCAAATCAATATCCCTCTTTTGCGGCCTCTCCGGCAGAATCCGGAGGGATGTCCCGCACTTCGAATTTCTTTTGCAAATGAACGATCAGCCCGACAGACAACGCTGCGACGCCCACCATTACGCTTTCTGTCAGCACATAGGATCCTGTTCGAACCTGAATCTGAGGCACGATAAAATCCAGGGCTGTGTGTGCCGCCAGACAGAGTGAGAATCCCTGCAGCGTCTTTCCGATGCTGATCATATAACACAGCAGAAGAGATGCCGCTATATGGAAACAGACCGTACAGATCCGCTCCACGGCAGCAGCCAAAAACAATGCCGCCGGGGTCGCAGCCAGCTGCGCCACACCCGCGGCCAGCGCCGGATCCTCCGGAAGAGGGGCGCCCCCGTTGATGCTGTAGGACAGATACAGGTTGGCTCCGTATGTCACCCCCACCAGAATCAATGCTTCTACGGCGCCATGACCGAATCCCGCCGCAAGACCGGTTCGATAGCTGAGTCGCTTGTAGAGAAGCGATCGAAAAACGAACAGTCGCCCGGTGGTCTCAAAGAGTCCGGCAGTAAAAGCCATGAACAGAAAATAGACCATGGGACTCTGCCCGTACAAACCGCCCAGGCCTTCCGCAACGGCAGGAACGGAAAGCAGAGGGATCCGAATCACCATCTGAGTCAGATAGAAGCCCAGAGCGCCGGCTGCAACCGCAGTCCCCGCGCCTTTCCAGCGGCGCGCTAAAAACAACCACCCGGCCAACGGCAGGATCGCGGTAATAATAAATGTCACCCACATCGCCGACAGGCTGACCGAAGATATAGCCAGCGGTGCGCTGATCAGACTTCCATCCATATCAATCTCGATTCTTCAGTTGCACAATGGTGACACCGATAGCGATGCCCAGCAGGATCGGCAACAAGATTCCCCAGTCCATACTCTATTCCTCTCTCGTGTCTATCTGCAGTTCTCCGATCAGGTAGCAGACCGCCTTGCCGGCCATTTCCACACGACCGTCCGCCGGCAGATCCCGACAGGCAAGAACGCCGCCTCGCTGGGACACCTGATGAGAGACCAGATCGGTTTTTCCAAGCTTTTCCGCCCAGTAAGGAATCAGCGTGCTGTGGGCCGAGCCCGTAACCGGATCTTCGTCCACGCCGAAGGCCGGAGCAAAAACTCTACACACAAAATCACTGTCCGCTCCCGGCGCCGTAACGATGGCACATTTCACATCCGTGAGCTTGGCCAGAGCCGAAATATCGGGCTGAAGCGCCCGAACAGTATCCGCGCTGTCCAGCAAAATCAGAGTGTCCCGAGTCTTTCCGCAATACAAAATTTTTGCGCCCAGGGCTTCCTGCAGACCTTCCGGTACGGGGATCTCTTCGGGGACCCATCGGGGTGCGTTCATGTTGAGGAGATCGTTTTCGCAGACCACTGTCAATTCGCCGCAAAGCGCCCGGAAATGGATCTCCCGAATCTCCGGTTCCAGAAACTGTTTGATCACGTAGGCCGATCCCATTGTGGCATGTCCGCAGAAGTCGATCTCTCCGCCGGGGGTAAACCAGCGCAGATCGTAATACCCATCGCGCTTTATTAAAAATGCGGTTTCCGAAAATCTGTTTTCAATAGCGATGTTCTGCATCAGATCCGCTGAAATGGGGTGGTCCAGCACGCATACACCGGCCTGGTTTCCGCCGAACATTTTGTCCGAAAACGCGTCAATGATATAATACTTCATTCTACCTTCTCCTTTGCAAAGCGTGTACGAATATACTGATAGGTTGTGGGCGGCACGAGCTCCGCCGTTTTTTCGATCTCGCCCTGATCGATCAGCGCGCGCACGCGGCTGGCGCTGATGGGCACACCGCCGATTTCTTTGCGCCGGATCTCTTCCACCCGGATCCCCAAAGGCGGCAGGTACGCAAGCATCTGCCGGTTATAGGCCGAAGTGACCCGGCAGTTGGGTTCCGTTCCTACGAATCGAACGGTGATCCCCATTTCCCGAGCAAAAATCCGCGCAAAGATCTCCAGATCCAGCCGGCAGGCAATGTCCTGAGACCGGGTCTTATCCTTAATGAAGTAAGTGGGGAATGTGACGCTGGAAATCATGTAAGGACCGGTTTCATGGACACGAACATTTACAATGTCCGCCGTTCCGGCTCGCACCAGTTCCATACGATCCTTTGCGGAGAATCGGCTGCGATCCTCGGTAAGCACGAACAAATGCAACAGATCGCAGCGGGCCGAAGCCGTTTCGATCAAGTATCGGTGTCCCAGAGTAAACGGATTGCAGTTGACAACGGCAGCTCCGATCACACCGTGGCATTCTTCGGCCAATGACCGTGCATAGTCCCGGGCGCCGTTCTTCCGATTCTCCATCAACAGCGCTTCCGGCGTGGAGGCGATCGCATAAAACCCAAAATCGGCAAAGAGCCGAATGTTGCCCGGTTTGGTGAATAGAAACAAGTGTGTCTGTCCCCGACAGATGGCCTCTCTGCGCAGTTCCGTGAGGACCTTGGCCGCCAAATCTTCACCCTGGCGATCTTCACGAACTGCGATACATTTAAAAACATTGCCGTCCAAAGAACCTGTGGCCAGTATTTCTCCATGCTCGTACAGACACACAGAAAAATGAACACCCTCTTCGTATTCCAGGCCCGCCCTGCCGAGAAATGCTTTTAATTGTTCCAGCTTGCTCCCTTTGAAAGGAGCGCCGGTCTCAATATGCATATGCTTTCCTTTCCTTCTCCCACATTTCAGCTACGATTATAGCCTATCTCGACGAAAATGAACAGTAGACACCCGCATTTTCTATGCCTCTCCCTTTCCGGAGAGGAAGAAAAGGAGCGCTTCCGAAGAGGCGCTCCTGCAGTGTTTGCTTTTCTTATTCTTCAGCTTCCGCCTTATGGGCGGCAATGATCTTTTCAGCCAAGTTGCCCGGTACTTCCTCGTAGCGTTCGAAGTTCATGGTAAAACTGCCTCTCGCCTGAGTCATGGAGCGCAGGGAAATGGAATAGTCGAATACCTCGACTTGAGGAGCTTCTGCCATCAACTTTTGAAGGCCTCCGCGCTGGGGTTCCATCCCCAGGATCTTTCCACGGCGCTTGTTCATATCACCCATCACGTCGCCGGTGTATTCGTCCGGCACCAGGATCTCCATGTGCATGATCGGCTCCAGTAGACAGGGTTTTGCCTCCACGATCCCTTTCTTAAAGGCAAGGGAAGCGGCGATCTTGAAGGACATTTCGTTGGAGTCCACATCGTGATAGGATCCGTCGTGGAGAACCGCCTTGATGTTCACGACTTTACAACCTGCGAGAGGCCCTTTGTCCAGAGATTCCCGCAATCCTTTTTCCACAGCAGGCACGTAGTTTTTCGGCACGGAGCCGCCGAACAACTCTTCGGCAAATTCAAACTCTTCCGCAGAAGGACCGAACCGGATCCAGACGTCGCCGTACTGCCCTGCGCCGCCGGACTGCTTTTTATGTTTCCCCTGCACATCGGAGGTGCCTTTAATCGTTTCCCGATAGGCCACTTTTTGCGGCACGGTGATCACATCCACACCAAACTTTTCTTTTAGTTTGGCCATGATGATGTTCATCTGTATGTCTCCCTGGCCGCCGATGAGCAGTTGGTGAGTCTCTGCGTTCCGCTCGATGACGAAGGAAGGATCTTCTTCCATCAGTTTTTTCAACCCGGTCCCTACTTTTTCGTCATCGCCCTTGGACTTGGGCTCTACGGCGATATAGTGCGTAGGTTGGGGGAATTCGACAGCCGGGTATTCCATCACATTGGATTTTTCGCTGAGCGTGTCGCCGGTCTGGGTATACTGAAGCTTGGCAATCGCCACGATATCTCCGAAAGATACCTCCGGGCAGTCTCCTTGGTTCTTCCCGCGCAGGAAGAACATCGCACCCAGCTTTTCCGCTTTTTCGGCTTTGCCGTTATAGATTTCCTGACCCGGCGTCAGTTTGCCGGTAATGACCTTGGCCAGGGAAATTTTTCCGAGGAAAGGATCTGCGATGGTCTTGAATACAAAGGCCGAAGGATGGCCGTCTCCGCAGGAGACTTCCAAAGCTTCGTCGCTGTCGTTCTTTGCGGGATAAAGCGGGTGATCCGTGGGCTTGGGCGCAAATCTGATGATCGAATCCAAGATATCCTTGATCCCCTCGCCTTTGATCGAGCTGCACACCATGATGGGCGCGATGCTGCCCGATGCGATACCGGCCAGGAGACCTTTATTGAATTCTTCGTCCGTATACGCCTGGCCGTCGAAAAACTTTTCCATCAGTTCTTCGTCGGTCTCCGCAATGGCTTCGTTCAGGGCGTCCCGATCGGCCAGGGAGACGGCTGATGTGCCGAACTTCTCCTGGATCGCAGCGATGGTGGCGTCGACGTCTACGTTTTCCTTATCCGTCTTGCTGATGATAAAAAATCGAGGCATGCTGAATTGTTCACAGGAGTTCCATGCCTTTTCGGTCCCAACCTGCAAACCGGAGGAGGCATCTACAAAAATCGCGGCTGCTTCAACGGCTCTCATGGCCGAGTTCACCTCACCGACGAAATCGAAAAAACCCGGCGTATCGATGAAATTGATCTTAACCTTGTTGTACTCTACCGGCACGATCGATGCACTGATGGAGTATCCTTTTTCGATCTCCATCTTATCAAAGTCGGCTACGGTGTTTCCGTCCTCAACTCTCCCAAGTCGATTGATGACTCCGGTTGCAAGAAGTGCAGCTTCGAGAAATGTGGTCTTCCCGCATCCGCCATGTCCTACAAGCGCAATGTTTCTGATGCTTTCACTTGTATAGCCTTTCATATTCTACGCGTCCTCCTACTTTTTTTTATGGCAACAGATAAAGTATATCACAAGGCTCCCGATCGGGTAAAGGTTAAAATTCAGCCGTTCTGGGCGTCCGGGGGAACGGGATCACATCCCGGATGTTGGACATGCCCGTCAGGTACATGATCAGACGTTCAAAGCCCAGTCCAAAACCGGAGTGCTTGACGCCGCCATATTTGCGAAGCTCAAGATACCACCAGTAATCCTTTTGTTCCAGACCGTTGGCCAGAATTTTTTCGAGCAGCACATCGTGGCGCTCTTCGCGCTGGCTCCCCCCCACGATCTCTCCGATCCCCGGCACCAGCAGATCGCAGGCTGCCACGGTCTTTCCGTCTTCGTTCAACCGCATGTAAAACGCCTTGATTTCCTTGGGGTAGTCGGTGACGAACACAGGCTTTTGGAACACTTCTTCCGTCAAATAGCGCTCGTGCTCCGACTGAAGATCGATGCCCCACCGGTCTACGGGAAATTGGAATTCCTTGCCGGAGCGCTGCAGAAGCGCCACAGCCTCTGTATATGTAACGTGGCCGAATTCTGAATGTACGATGTGGTGGAGCCGGTCCAGCAGACCCTTTTGGACAAACGCATCAAAGAAGGCCATCTCTTCGGGCGCGTGTTCCAGCGTATAGGAAATGATATATTTGACCATATCCTCGATGAGGCGCATGTTGTCGCCCAGATCCGCAAAAGCGATCTCCGGCTCGATCATCCAGAATTCCGACGCATGGCGCGCGGTATTGGAATTCTCTGCGCGGAACGTAGGTCCGAAAGTATAGGTATTCTTAAAGGCCAGAGCAAAAATTTCCGCTTCCAGTTGGCCGCTTACTGTCAAATTCGCGGATTTTCCGAAGAAATCCTGCTCGAAATCCACAGTGCCGTCGGGCTTATGGGGCACATCCTTCAGATCCAGAGTCGTAACCTGAAACATCTCGCCCGCCCCCTCGGCATCGCTGCCGGTGATGATGGGCGGATGCGCATAGATAAAATTCCGCTCCTGGAAAAACTTATGAACGGCATAAGCTGCGATGGAGCGCACGCGAAACACTGCGCTGAACATGTTGGTACGGGGACGCAAATGCCCTTGCTCCCGGAGAAATTCAAGACTGTGGCGCTTTTTCTGCAACGGGTAATCCGCATCGGAGGGCGCTTCCAGCACAACGGAGGATGCCTTGATTTCAAAAGGCTGCCTCGCATCCGGCGTCAGGACCAACTGTCCGGTCACCACCAGCGCCGAAGCGATGGGATAGCGAGATACTTCGGAGAAGTTTCCCAGTTTTTCCTCTTCGTAGACGATTTGCACCGACTTGAAAAATGTCCCGTCGTTCAGCTCGATAAACCCGAATTTATTGGAATTCCGATTCGTGCGGATCCAGCCGGCCACGGTCACGTCTCTGCCGGCGAACTCCTCCGTGGATCTGTATAATGCTCTGATGTCTGTGTGTTTCATATCCTTACCTCCCGAAGGGGACCTACAGTGGCTTCATGGTGGGGAAGAGAATGATATCCCGTATGCTGGGCGCATCGGTGATCAGCATGATCACCCGGTCGATGCCGATGCCCAGTCCGCCGGTGGGCGGAAGACCCACTTCCAGCGCATAGACAAAGTCTTCGTCCATGGGATGCGCTTCCTCGTCCTCGCCGGTATCCAGTTGTGCCTGCTGCACGCGGAACCGTTCCAGTTGATCGATGGGGTCGTTAAGTTCGGAAAAAGCGTTGGCGATCTCCCATCCGTTGATATAGGCTTCAAAGCGGCGGGTGATCCTGGGATCCCGCGGATCCCGCTTGGAGAGCGGAGAAACCTCGATGGGATGTCCGGTCACGAAGATCGGTCCGTCCAGAAATCCGGGCGCGTCCTCGCAGAACATCTCGAACATCTCGGCCAGGATTTTTCCTCTGGGAAGACCGTCCACATCTTCGGCCTCCATACCGGCCCCGACAGCAGCGTCCCGGGCTTGCGCGTCGGTCTCGATGAGGGAAAAATCCACACCGGTGATCTCCCGGACTGCATCACCCATGTCGATGACCTTCCAGGGCGGCGTCAGATCGAATTCTTTCCCCTGATAGGTGATTTTCATCGTGCCGTTGGCAGCCATGGCCGCCTGAGCGACGACCTGTTCCGTCACGTCCATCACCGCTTCCATGTCCGCGTAGGCCATATAGCATTCCATGCTGGTGAATTCCGGATTGTGGTTTCGGTCCATGCCTTCGTTACGGAACATTTTGCCCATTTCATAAACCCGGTCCAAGCCGCCCACGATCAGTCTTTTTAAGTACAGCTCGTTGGAGATCCGAAGCTTCATGTCCAGATCCAGGGTGTTGTGGTGCGTGGAAAAAGGCCGGGCATTGGCGCCGCCGGCAATGACAGTCAGAATCGGCGTATCCACTTCCAGATACCCGTACTCCTCCTCCAGGACCCGCTTGATCTCATGGATGATCATGGTACGCTTGCGGAACATGTCCCGCACATCGGGATTGACGATGAGATCCACGTAGCGCTGCCGATAACGCTGGTCCTGATCCTTGAGACCTTTCCATTTGTCGGGAAGCGGCGTCAGGGATTTGGACAGAAGACACAGGGATTCCACCCGAACGGAGATCTCCCCGTGACGGGTCCGGAACACTTCGCCGGTGATTCCCACGATATCTCCGAGATCATACGTCAGAAAGATCTCATACTCTTCGGGTCCCAGAGCATCCTGCCTTACGTAGCACTGGATCCGGTCTTGCTTGTCCTGGATATCAATGAAAGAAGCTTTGCCCATCTGACGTTTGGCCATGATGCGACCGGCCATGGAAACCTGTTTTCCTTCCATGGTTTCAAAATGCTCTTTGATATCTCCGCTCCAGGCGTTCACATCCCATTTTTCGGTCAAAAACGGATTCCGGCCCATCGCCTGCAGCCGGGCCAGCTTTTCCCTTCGGATCTGTTGCTGCTCTCCCAAATCCTCTTCGGGCAGGATTTCTTCCGGCAGGGTCTCCTGCTGGGATCTTCTATCTTCTTCACTCATTGCAGTCTTCCTTTCGGGTCCTTGAACCTACGCTTTCCGGATCTTTAATACTTCCAATGAAAGCATCCCCATTTCCGTTTGTATATCAACCACTTCTCCGGCCATTTTCCCCAGAAGTGCCTTGCCTACAGGAGATTCGTTTGAGATTTTTCCGGCAAAGGGATCGGCTTCCGTGGCGCCGACGATCACATATTCGAACTCATCCTTCGTGTGCCGGTCCTTCAGCAAGACGTGAAGGCCCAAATTGACATGATCTCCGGTTAGCTCGTCTTCGCTGATGATCTTGCCTTTCCGAAGCATGTTTTCCAGCTTCAGAATACGGTCCTCCAACTCGGCTTGTTCATTTTTTGCCGAATCGTATTCTGCATTTTCCGAAATATCCCCGTAAGAGATCGCCTCTTTGATGCGTTCGGCCACTTCCCCTCTTCTGACGGATACCAGATATTCGTGCTCTTTGACGATCTTGTCATACCCCTCGCGGGTCATTAGAATTTGGTCACTGTTCATTGTGCAAACCTCTCTTTAAATAAGTATCTATTCCAACCGGGAGGACGAAGTGTCCAACCCGTATATGATCTCCCTGAGCTGTGCCGCTGTGGCAGCACTGTTGGCGCTCCTGCGGATTTGCGCGGCGTTGGGGATCCCTTTGATGTACCAGCCCACATGTTTTCGCATTTCCCGCACTGCGGCATATTCTCCCTTGGCTTCGAGGGTCAACGCCAGGTGCCGAAGCAGCATTTGCCGTATTTCATCCACAGTAGGCTTCGGGGGCGCAGGAAGACCTGCCCAAAGCGCGCGGATCTCCCGGAAGATCCAAGGATTGCCCAGGGCGCCCCGGGCGATCATCACCGCATCGCAGTTCGTGGATTCCATCATACGGATCGCGTCCTCGGCGGAAAACACATCGCCGTTTCCGATCACCGGCACGCGCAGCGCTCTTTTGATCTGAGCGATCTTGGTCCAATCTGCTTTTCCCGAATAATACTGTTCGCGCGTTCTGCCGTGCACCGCCACGGCGCTGCAGCCGGCCTCTTCCATAGCGGAGGCAAATCCGGAATAATCGTAAGGATCTTCGTTAAAGCCCACTCGCATTTTAATTGTTACAGGCTTTCCGGCCTGCGTCACAGCCGCCCGGACGCAGGCAGCAGCCAGTGCCGGGTCGTTAAGAAGGGCGGAGCCTTCACCGTTTCGCACCACTTTGGGAACGGGACAGCCCATGTTGATATCCAGCAGCACATTGGACCGGTCTTTCAGTTGACGCGCCGCTCGTCCGATGATCGCCGGTTCTGCTCCGAAAAGCTGAATGCCCACCGGCCCTTCTTCGGGACGGATGGAAAGCAGTGTCTCTGTATTTTTGCTCCTATAGTAAAGCCCTTTGGCGCTGACCATCTCCGTATACGTCAGCCCGGCGCCCTGCTCCCGGCAAAGGAGTCGGAAAGGGCCGTCGGTAATGCCGGCAAGCGGAGCCAGGATAAAAGGAAAATCCAGTGAGAATTCACCGATATTACAGGTTTGGGTCCGCATCTGCTTCGTTCTTTTTCTTCGCTGCTCTGCGAGGGCGGTTTTTTTCGTAAATCAGTTCCAGACCCGTTAGCGTGAGCAACTTATCCACGTGATCGATACAGTCCACTCCGGAATCGATCAGGGTGGAAAGACCTCCGGTAGCTACCACCGTCACCGGTTTGTCGCTCTTGGTGTATTCGGTGATCTCCTGCTTCATTTTCTTAATGATGTACTCCACCATACCCATGTTCCCGTACACGACTCCCGCCTGAATGCCTTCGCTGGTATTCCGGCAGAGCACGTGGCCCGGCGCCTCCAGATCCACCCGGGGAAGCTTGGCCGTTTTTTCGAACAAAGCATCCGCCGAGATCTTGATGCCCGGCGCGATCACACCACCCAGATATTCCGCCTTTTCTGTGACTGCGCAAAACGTGGTGGCTGTGCCGAAATCCACGACGATCAGAGGCGCCGGATACTGGTGCAGCGCCGCCACGGCATTCACGATCCGGTCAGCGCCCAGGAGCTTGGGATTGTCGTATTTGACCACGAGGCCTGTTTTGATCCCCGGGCCGACCACAATGGCTCTTGTGTTGAAATATTTCTGCGCCAGATGCTGCAGCGTATAGATGATCGGAGGCACCACCGTGGAAATGATTACCTCGTCGATCTCTTTGATAGACAGCCCTTCGTATTCGAAGAGCTGATGGATGATCATGCCGTACTCGTCGGCGCTCTTGTTTTTGTCGGTCTCCATCCGCCAGTTTTGCAGAAGCTCCCGCTCCCTGTATACGCCCAGTACGATATTGGTGTTCCCTACGTCAAATGCCAGCAGCATGCTCTTTTCTCCTGTTGTTAAAATGAACGGACTTCCTTTTCGATTCGGGCGACAGCCAGAGCCATCATCAGCCCGGGCACGATCGTATTTCCCGTGATATCCACACCCAGGATCTCTTTGATCCTCTTTAATCGATATTGCACCGTATTGGCATGAATATCCATAAGCCTGGCCGTTTTTGCCGTGGAAAGACCTGCGTCGAGCACAAAGGTTTCCAACGTTTCCATCAACTGCTTTCCCTTGGTATCCTTCGGATTTTTGAACGGCTTGATCAGCTCCAAATAGTTTCTTTTGACGGATCCGCCCTTAATGCAGATGTTGACGCAATTGCTGGCCAGCGCCAGTTCATACTTCGAGAAAGAGTGCTTGTGGGGAAAGATCAGCTGAATGAAGGCTTCGGTCTCGTTGATGATCTGAAACGCGTTACACATGCCTTCCACGCCTTCCAGCCCGGATACGTGAAACGTCTTGTCGGCGCCGGCCTCGAACATTTGACGGGCCAGCCCCTTCCATTCAGGTTCGCCGTACTCCTTCGCGCCCGGAGAATCCAAAAGAATGCCGGAAATCTCGTCTCCCTCGGTCACTTTAATCGTTCTGATGTCGAATTCCTTTTCGAAGGCTGCCAGCTTTTTCAGCCCTTCTTCCTTTTGTACGCCGGGAACGAAAAAGACCCCTTTGCACATATCTCCCGTCAGATCCAGTTCCTGCATCAGCGCGTAGGCCAGACTTCTGTTGCCTCGGCGCAGGGCGCGGATAAACTCTGCAATGATGTCTCGCTCCGGCGTGTAGTTCCACATGCCCATGGCCAGCTCGATGATTTCGGCCAGTTTGACGATTTCGTCCTGGGTATAGTTTACGTCGTTGTCCACCAGCATCAGATAGTACTTGACGCCGCTGAGAGTAACCGGTCCCCAGTAGGTGGAAAGTCCCTTGAAATCCAATCGGGTGTTCTTGGTGTTTTTGTCGATATCCTGCTCGATCCCCATGCGCACCACATCTTCGATGGAGACGGTATGTCGGGTTTCCACGGAAAAAACAGTGTTGAAATCGCCGGAAAACAGGACGACCTGAAAGTTATTGTTGATGGCAGCTTCCCGGATGGCAACAGGAAAGCTGCCGTACTTTTCAAAGTTCAGCAGGTGATAGATGCTGTTGTTGATGAGGCTGTTGGAAAAGGTTTCGGTCATGACTCGTCCTTTTTCTCCTGCTCTTCGCTCTTCTCGGCTTCCTGTTTTTCCCGAAGTTTGGTCAGTTCCTGAAATACCATGCGACCGTCCTTGCCCATCACTGCCACGCGCTTGCCTTTTTCCATGTGCTTGCGCAGCTGCTCTTCCACGGCCTTCCGTTCGGCCTCCTCGGCAGCGGCCCGCTTTTCGGCCTCCAGCCTGTTGGCTTCTTCTTTGGCCCGGGCTTGCTCCTGGCTGTCCTGCCGGATATCTTCCAGCGTTTTTTCGTCGTTGAACAGCTGTTCGAACTGCGTTCCGTCAATGGTTTCCAGATCCAACAGCGCATCGGCGATCCGGATCAACTGATCCATGTGCTCCTTCAAAATGGCTTCGGTCCTGTCGAAAGCCGTCTCCATGATCAACTTGATCTCCTTGTCGATCTCGGAGGCCAGACTCTCGGAAAAATTCTTCCGGGACGTAAAATCGCGGCCCAGGAACACTTCATCGGATTCGCTGTAGTTGATGGGTCCGATTTTTTCGCTCATGCCGTACTTGGTAATCATGTTCCGCGCAATGGTCGTAGCCCGTTCCAAATCGTTGCTGGCGCCGGTGCTGATATCCTTGAGCACCAGTTTTTCAGCCACCCGTCCGCCCAGAAGATGCATGATCTGCTCTTCCATTTCGGTCTTGGTCATATAATATTTGTCTTCTTTGGGCAGCGTCATGGTAAACCCGCCGGCTCTTCCGCGAGGCATAATGGTCACCTGATGGACCGGATCCGCATTGGGCAAGACTCTGGCCACCACTGCGTGGCCGGCTTCGTGATACGCTGTCAGTTTCTTCTCCGTGTCGCTGATCACCCTGCTCTTCTTCTGAGGTCCTGCGATCACGCGGGTAATGGCTTCCTCCAGGTCGTCCATATGGATCTGGCTGCCGCTTCTTCGCGCGGTGAGCAGAGCTGCTTCGTTCATCATGTTTTCGATATCTGCCGGGGTAAATCCCGGTGTCCGCCTGGCCAGCACCTTCATATCGATGCCACTGTCCAAGGGCTTGCCCTTGGAATGCACTTTGAAGATGGCTTCCCGACCTTTGATGTCGGGAATGCCGATGGCGACTTCTCTGTCGAAACGGCCCGGCCGCAAAATTGCGGGGTCCAAGACGTCGGGCCGGTTGGTCGCCGCCAGGATGATGATCCCTTCGTTGACGCCGAAACCATCCATTTCCACCAACAGTTGATTGAGCGTCTGTTCTCGTTCGTCATTGCCGCCGCCGATGCCGGCGCCCCTGCGCCGACCCACTGCGTCGATCTCGTCGATGAATACGATACAGGGCGCGTTCTTTTTTGCCTCGGCAAACAGATCCCGGACCCGGGAAGCGCCTACTCCGACAAACATTTCCACAAAGTCCGATCCGCTGATGGAAAAGAAAGGCACGCCCGCTTCTCCGGCTACGGCTTTGGAGATGTAAGTCTTACCGGTTCCCGGAGGGCCTACCAACAGCACGCCTTTGGGGATCCGCGCTCCCAGCTGGACGTACTTCTTGGGGCTCCGAAGGAAATCCACGATCTCCTCCAGTTCCGCTTTTTCTTCGTCCAGTCCCGCCACGTCCTCGAAGGTGATCTTCTTAAGATCGCCGTCCTTGAGCATGTGCGCCCGGTTCTTGCCAAAGTTCATCACGTTCTTGTTGCCGCCGCCGGCGCCGCCGGCGCCCATAAAGCTGGTCCAGAAAAAAATCATGACGCCGATGAGCAGCAGCGTGGGAAGCCAGCTGAGCCACGTAGCCGCAGAAGAGGGCTTGACACTCTCAACGGTAAGCCCGTTGCCGGACTGGGGAATGATGTAGGTCCGGCTCACCGTTTCCATATCGTAGACGGTGGGCGCGTAGGCAATAAACAGTGTTCCGTTGCGAAGCTCCCCTTCGTAGCGTCGGGCGCTTTCTGTTATTTTTATGGTCTGCACCTGTTCCTTATCCAGGTAGGATACAAATTCCGAAAACTCGATGCTCTCCACAGGCTCCTGCCTGCTGACGGCCGCATCCTGGTAAAACCAGGCTATTGTCAGCACGATTGCGAAGATCAAAAAGTAGATCCCGACACCCTTGGCTGCATTTTTCTTTTTATTGTTCAATGGTTAAAATCCTCCATGTCCTGACTAAATCTCTTCGTCCCAATATCATATTTGTACAAAGACACAACATTTTAGCATATTCTTTCGTTTATTTCAAGCAATATCACCTGTTGCGTCTGGGGTGTCACCTTCACCTTTTCGCTGACTGTTCCGCCGCAGATCCAAAGGATCTCGCTGCCGCAGCAGACCAATGGGATCTTGTCTCGAAGGGCCCTGGGCACCTTGGCGTCCACGAAATGATCCTGGAGTTTTTTTGATCCGGGGCCGCCCAAGGGTCGGATACGATCCCCGGGAAGGCGGGTCCGGAGGATCAGCGGGGCGCCGAGGCGATCTACCTTGTCCGCATCCAGCAGCGCCTGGAAAAGCGGAAGGGCTTTCGGCTCGGGCGCCTCTGCCGCCGGTAGTCGAAGCTGTATCAAATCCCATGGCTGGTCCCCATCGGCAGGAACATCGTCATCGGCAGGCTTGAACAGCAGTTCTCCGTAGGCGATCTCGGCCCGGTATCCGCCGGGAAATTCGATCACCGTACCGGTATCGCCCTTCGCCAGGGCCTTCCACAGTGCCGTCAGATGCACGGAGGCGATGTCCTCCGCCAGTCCGATCCGGGCAAACAGGAGGCGGACGACCCGCTTTCCCACCGCCGGGTCCAGGTTGGCAAGAGTGGCCAGGGGGAAAGCGAGATCGGCCCCCGCTCCGCTGTGTTTTTGGGGAGCGTAGGCCGAGGCTGCCTGTTGCAGGGCCATCTGCGACAGGCAGCGGTCGTCTTCTCTTGCATTGTCAGACAAGCGCACCAATCCCTCCCGAACGTTGGGATTAAACTGATCTTCCAGTAACGGGATCAGTTCCAGCCGCAAGCGATTCCGCGTATAAACTGTACTGGCGTTGGTGCTGTCCCAGCGAGGCGTCAATCCTTTTTCCTCGCAGTACGCCTCCACTTCTTTTCGAGAAGTATCCAGAAGCGGACGGATCAACCCGTCCGCCCGGCAATACTCCATGGCGGACAATCCGTGAACGCCGGTACCCCGCAGGATCCTCAGAAGGACTGTCTCCGCCTGATCATCACGGTTGTGGGCCAGGGCGATCCGGACGGAGCCCCTGCAGCGCTCTTTTTCTATCCGAGCTCGGGCAAACAGCGCTTCCTGCCGAGCCTGTCGCCCGACCTCTTCTACGGTGCGTTTTTCCCGGCGCGCCCGCGCTTGCACGTCGCAGACTTCCACAGCCAGTGAAACGTCCAGACACTTGCAGTGCGCTGTAAGCCATCGGACATCTTCCCTGGCATGCTCTCCCCGCATCAAATGATTTAAATGAACGCAGGATAATGAAAAACCAAGCTCCTTGTGAAGCTCGGTCAGTATGTGCAGAAGGCACAGGGAATCCGGCCCTCCGGAAAGCCCCAGCACGATGTGGTCCCCGGAAGCGATCAGATGTTGCTCTGAAATAGTCCTTCGGACATTGGTTTCTGCGTTCATCATCATTATCCGTTCAATGAAGCGGCAATCCTTTGTGCCAGTTCCCTCAGCCCCTCCAGTTGGTCTTTGCCGGCGGCGGAGCGAAGACTTACCATGCCTTCCATCAAATCCATTTCTTTCATGCCCGATACGATCTGCGCCATCAACTTGCCCGAAGAGGCGGCCCAGGTACCGTTTTCGATCAGCGCCACAGTCCGGTTCTGCATATTATGGGCCTTCAGATCCAACAGAAAATGATGCATGGGCGGAAAGATTTCCGCATTGTGGGTGGAAGCGGCCAACACCAAATGACTGCACCGAAATGCCTCGGCCACCAAATGGGATACATCGGTGGAAGAAACATCGTACATGACAATGTTTCTGACGCCGGCTTCTCCCAGCGCAAAGGCCAGTATATCAGCCGCATTTTCCGTGTGCCCGTAAATCGAGCCGTAAGCAATCATCACGGCCTTATCTTCCGGCTGATAGGAGCTCCAGCGTTGGTATTTTTCCATGAACCACGCTAGGTCTTTCCGCCAGACCGGTCCGTGAAGAGAGCAGATCTGTTCGATTTGAAGACCGGCAGCTTTCTTTAGCAACGACTGCACCTGAGCGCCGTACTTCCCTACGATATTGGCATAATAGCGCCGAGCTTCGGGCAGCCAATGCTGTTCGAAGTCCACTTCGTCCGCGTAGAGATTTCCGTTAATGGCGCCGAAGGTTCCAAAAGCGTCTCCCGAGTAGAGGATGTGATCTGTTTCGTCGTAGGTGACCATGGTTTCCGGCCAATGGACCATAGGCGCCATGAGAAACCGGAAGCTGTGGTGTCCGGTAGCCAACGCTTCGCCTTCTTTAATCGTGATAGAGCAGGCGTCTACGTCGAAATCAAAGAACTGGCGGATCATATCAAGCCCTTTGGCATTGCTCACGATCTTCAGATTCGGATAACAGCAGATCAGATCCGCAAAAGCGGCTGCATGATCCGGCTCCACGTGGTTGACGATCAGGTAGTCCAGCGGCCGGCCCGAGAGAACATGCTTAAGATTTTCAAAAAAGACTCCCGTCGCAGCCTTGTCCACAGTATCGATCAGAACGGTCTTCTCATCAAGGACCAGGTAGGAATTATAGGAAATACCGGCAGGAATCGGATACAGGTTTTCGAACAGCGCCAGTCTCCGGTCACTTGCGCCGACCCAGTACATGTCGTCCATCAATTTCTTTACACAGTGCATTCTCGATCTCCTTTACAGTTCGATATCGAAGAACCGACACCCGTTTCGACAGGTTTGCAGCGCCACTTCTTCGTAGGTTGTACCTTTGATCTCGGCCACTTTGCGAGCGGTGTGCTCCACGTAGGGCGGGATATTGGTCCGGCCCCGGAAGGGTTCCGGCGCCAGATAGGGCGCGTCGGTCTCTACCAGTAAATGCATCAAATCCACGGCTTCCACCACTTCCCGGGCCCGCCTGGCATTGCGGTAAGTGACCGGACCGGCGATGCTGAGGGTGGCGCCCAGCTTTACATATTGCTCCGCCATCTGCGCGCCGCCCGAATAGCAGTGCAAGAGCACCCGGGCATCCGGCGTCCCGTCGGGACGCGCCGGAAAGCGCGCTTTCCGGTCTCGGGAAAACGCCCCGTTTTCCCGCAGGATGCTCAACACATCCTCATGGGCCTCCCGGTCGTGAATCACAATAGGCATGTACAGATCCACGGCAAGCCCCACCTGACGGGCAAACCAAAATCGCTGGCTTTCCCGGTCGGAAAAGTCGTAGTGATAATCCAGTCCGATCTCACCGATGGCTTTCACCTTAGGTTTTTTTGTCAAACCTTTGATCAGTGCCAGCTGATCTTCGTCGAAACTCTTGGCCTCGTGCGGATGACAGCCAACCACTGCGTAGCAAAAATCGTTTTCTTCCGCTGCGCGCGTCGCATCCAAAGACGTGGCCAGATCCGAACCCACGTCCATCACAACGACCAGTCCCGCATCCCGGATTTGTTGATACAGACCCCGGCGATCCTTGTCGAACCGCCGGTCGCTGATGTGCGCATGAGAGTCGAAGAGCATCAGCTGACGACCTCTCCGTCCCGGGCTTTCGTGAGCGCAAACGTAAACTTGTCCCGGTCATTGGCAAACAGCAGCATGCCGTTGGATTCCTTCCCTCGGAGTTTACGCGGCTTCAGGTTGGCCACCACGATCACCTGCTGACCTATGCAGTCTTCCGGCTTGTAGCTTTCCGCCACGCCGGAAATGATCTGCCGAACCTCCCGGCCCATGCGGACCTGGAAAACCAAAAGCTTGTCGGCATCGGGATGCTTATCCGCCGACAGGATGACGCCGGTTCGAAGGTCGATCTTGTCAAAATCCGCAAAATCGATGGGTTCTTTGTAGGGAATTTCCGGCGGTAGATCTGTTTGCGCCTCTTCGCTTTCCTTCATCGCCTCCAAGGCGGTGATTTCCTCTTCGATGTCCAGCCTGGGGAAAATAGCTTTTCCTTTTTTGACGATCTCTCCGTTCATGCAGTCGAAGACTGCAGCATCCTTCCATTCCGGCTCGGCATACCACAGACCAAGCTGACTGCGGATCTCCGTTGCAGTGGTGTGCATAAAGGGGTAAATCAGGATCGACACGATGCGCAGAGATTCGGCCAAATTGTGGAGCACAGCATCCAGCCTGGACTTGGAGGCTTCCTCTTTCGCCAGGATCCAGGGGGCGGTCTCGTCGATATATTTGTTCGTCCGACGAATCAGCACCCAGATCTCTTCCAGCGCCTGATTGAAGCGGAAGTGATCCATATGTTCTGCAACGCGTGCATAGCAGCCCAGCGCCAAATCCTTCAAAGCCTGATCCGTCCCCTTCGAGGGCCCTGCCGGGGGCACTTGCGCTTCGTTGTATTTTTCGATCATGGACACGGTCCGGGAAAGGAGATTTCCCAAATCGTTGGCCAAGTCGTAGTTCAACCGGTTGAGCATCACCTCGTTGGTGAACAGACCATCCTGTCCGAAGGTGTATTCGCGGAGCAGGAAATACTTCAGGGCATCCACGCCGTAGCGTTCAATCAGCTTGACGGGGTCCACGATATTGCCTCTGGATTTGGACATCTTTCCACCTTCCAGAAGGATCCAGCCGTGCCCCAGGACGTGCTTGGGCAAAGGCGCGTCGATGGACATGAGCATCGCCGGCCAGATGATGGCGTGGAAACGGACGATCTCTTTTCCTACCAGATGGACATCGCAGGGCCAGTATTTCTGGTATTTCTCACTGCTTTCGCCCGGAAGTTCCGGAAAGCCTAGGGCTGTCACGTAGTTGGACAGCGCATCCAGCCAGACATAGATCACGTGCTTGTCGTCGATGGGTACGGGAATACCCCAGTCAAAGCTGCTTCTGGAGATGCAAAGATCCTCCAGGCCTTGGTCTATAAAAGCCAGCATTTCGTTGACCCGGGTCTCGGGTTGCAGAAAGTCTGTGGTCTTGAACAATTCTATCAGTTTGTCGGCGTATTTGGAAAGGCGGAAGAAATAAGCTTCCTCCTTGGCCTTTTCCACAGGCCGGCCGCAGTCGGGGCACAGGCCGTCATGAAGTTGGTTCTCGGTCCAAAACGCTTCGCAGGGTGTACAGTACCAGCCCTCGTACTCGGACTTGTAGATGTCTCCCTTTTCGTACATTTTAAGAAAGATCTCCTGAACCCTCTTCTCGTGGCGGGGTTCCGTGGTGCGTATAAAGTCGTCGTAAGAGATCTCCATGGTTTTCCAAAGCTCTAGGATATTGTCAACGATCTCGTCCACATAAGCGATCGGGCTCACGCCCTTTGCCTCCGCTTTTTTTTGGATCTTCTGGCCGTGCTCGTCGGTGCCGGTCAAAAACATCACATCGTAGCCGGCCAGCCGCTTGAAGCGCGCCATGGCGTCGGCCATGACGGTACAATAGGTATGGCCGATATGCAGGTTGTCGCTGGGATAGTAGATGGGTGTGGAAATGTAAAATGTTTTTTTCTTTTCCATGGTGTGCTCCTTCTGCCGATTCGAATGGGAACCGGTCTTATGCAATGATATCGTGAGGATCCCGCATCCCTTCCAGGATCGCGAAACCGTCCCGGTATTGAACTTTGATGATGGCTGCCGGATGGATCCGGATGTGCCACAGGTCCGAAAGGCTGGCGTCAAACAGGCAAGCCAGGGCGCCGCGGATGGCCATGGAGTGAGAGACCACTACGATCGGTCTCTCAGGATGCCCCTCCTTTCCTGCTTCGTCTTCCTTCCGGATGACTTCTTTGAGAAATTCGGACACGCGACTTTTCACCTCGGAAAACAACTCGCTTCCGGGTGCCCGGTAGTTGCCGAAATCGTCCAGAAACGGTCGTAAATGTTCCGGATGCGCCGCCTCGGCTTCGGCCACTGTCATCTGCTCGAACACACCCACGCCCATTTCCTTGATGCGTTCATCGGTCTGCACTCGAAGTCCGCGGTGGGCCGAAGCAATGGCGTCGGCCAAAGTCTTGGTCCGTTCCATGGGACTGGAATAAATTGCTGCGATCTCTTCCGATGCCAGCTCGGAGCGTACCCAGTGCACGCTCTTCTTTCCCTTATCCGTATAAGGAGAATGGGTCTGGCCGTATATAATTTTATGAACCAACGCTTCCGTTTCCGGATGGCGCACGAATATCCACTTCAAAATATTATCCTCTCTTCTTTTCGGGCAGCGGGATCTGAACCAGAATGATGGCCGCAAAGACCACAGCACAGCCCAGCACTTCCCGGGGCGTCATTACTTCGTTCAGGATCAGCCATCCACCCAGCACACCGAACACCGCTTCCAGGCTCAACAACAGGGAGGCTACTGTAGGGTCGGTGAACTTCTGCGCCACCATCTGCAGCGTATAGCCCACACCGCCGGAGAAAATACCGGAGTAAAGAATGGGGATCGCCGCAGCAATCAGCTTGGCAGTGGTAGGCTCTTCAAAAGCCAGAGCTGCTATTCCCGACAGGATCGCACAGACGACAAACTGGATCATGGACATCTTGAGCGGATCGGCGATTTGCACAAAGTGATCACAGCTCAGGATGTGCAACGCAAAAAAGATCGCACAGATGAAAACCAGGGTGTCTCCTTTGGTCAGGACAAATTCTTCTCCGATGGAAAGAAAGTACATCCCCACAGTGGCCAGCACCACACCGACACCGATGAGCCAAGTGATCTTCTTTTTTAAAAACAACCAGCCGATCACCGGAACGAAAACAATATACAAAGCCGTAATGAATCCGGTTTTCCCCGCTGTGGTATAGACGATGCCCATCTGCTGAAAGGAAGCAGCCAGCGTCAGGAAAATTCCGCAGAATATCCCTCCCCGGAGGGTGTTTCTTCGGTAATCGGCCATTTCTCGGGAACTGAGTCCTTCCGCAAGACCTTTTTTCTTCTTCCGGCGATCCGTGATCATCACCAGGATCCAGAGGGCAAAGGCCGCCAGAACAGAACGGGCTGAACCGAAGGTGAGCGGTTCGATGTGATCCATGCCCACCCGCTGGAAAACGAAGGACATTCCCCAGATCAACGCGGTGAGCAGGAGCATGGTATTTCCCAATATTCGCTTTTTGTCCATAAAAAAATCTCCTGTTTGTAATTGTAATATTATATACTAACAGAAGGTAAATGACCAGACTGATTTTGACCAAAGGAGGCGCTCATGCTCTATCGATTCGACGAGATCCCTTCGACCCAAGACGTGCTCAAAGAGTATTACCGCGACAAAACCGCCGTGTTCGGCGATGCGGTGATCGCGGAAGCCCAAACCCAGGGACGCGGCCGATACGGTCACAACTTCCACTCCCCCCGGGGCAGAGGAATCTATTTGAGCATCCTTCTCCCTTACCGGGATACGGAACGGCTCACGGTCCGTGCCGCTGTCGCTGTGATGCAAGCCATCGAGGAAGTGACCGGATACGTAACAGAGGTGAAATGGGTGAACGACCTGCTCCTCCACGGCCGAAAGATCGCCGGGATCCTGGCCGAAGCCATCGTGGACGATGCAGGACATCCCGGCGCCGTGGTCCTGGGGGTGGGAATCAACTTGACAGAGCCGCCCGGCGGCTATCCCGAAGAAATCCGGGGCAGAGCAGGCGCGCTGCTGTCGGCAGAAGAGAAGGAAGCGCTGTCATTACAAGCCTTTACCTTACTGAAAAGAAGTCTTACCACTGCCGTGCTGGACAAACTGCGGGAAATGGGCGGGACAGAAGAAACCGCCGAAGAGTATAAAATTTATCGTTCCCGCCTGATCAACCCCTCGGAAGTTCCGCCGGGCGCGCTGGATTGAACGCATCCTCCAGCCGTTCCAGCATGCGTGCCCCCGGGTCGATGATCGGAACACGGACAGCGTCTCGGATCTGTTCGTAAATATAGGGGAAGTGCGTACAGCCAAGAATCAGCACTTCCGCTTTCATCTCCGTAAAATACCGAAGAAACTCCCTCACGTTCAGGTCTTCCGCGATCTCTTCGGGCGGCAGCAGATCCTCGATCTGATAAACCAGCGCCTGGAGGGCGGCGCCCGACAACCAACTTTCGGGATTGTGCTTCTTGATCACCCGTTCGATTCCTGCCAGAGCCTGACAATTCGCGGCGATCACAAAGATGTGCTTATAGAGGCCGGCGCACTCCTCATAAACATCCAATGGCGTCACGACCGGTACCGGAATCCTGCTTTTTACATTTTCCAAGTCGATGGCTGTGCTGAGAGAATTACAGTAAATATAAATCGCTTCGGCGCCTTCGGACAGCATTTCCGCCGAAAGCTCCACGACCCGGTCTGCAAGCGCCTCTTTATGATGCAGCTGCATGTCCAACTGCTGCGTGGCATCCTCGCTGCAAGGCCGGCCCACTGCAGCATATCCTTTCGACTCTACGTATTGAACGCCCAATAACGTGTCTGTTCGGGTACCTGCGATCACGCCAAGCTTCATTCTCTGTTCCTCCTGCTCTTTTTAGTTCATCCTACTTGCCACCGTCAAATCTGTCAATGTACAAAGGGACGCCCGGAGGCGTCCCTTTGTTGTGCCGGATTCGATTCCGGATCAGTTCTTTTTCTTGTCTGCTTCCAGGCCCGGATATTTGGGCGATGCTTTGTAGCTGGTGTGGAGCAGTTCGTGGGCGCGATGGCTGCCCGGTTCGCCCAGGTAGTCGCTGTAAATCTTCTTGATAAGGGGAACTTCGTGGCTCTTGCGCATTTTCATGAGCGCATCCTCTGAATACAGCGCGCCGGCCCGCAGTGTCTGGATATCCACAAAGTTGCGGACATTGCCGGGCTGGATCGGCTGACCGCCGCCGTTGATGCAGCCGCCGGGGCAGCCCATGATTTCCACAAAGTGGTATTCGGCTTCGCCGGCTTTGATCTTATCGAGCAATTTGGCCGCATTTTCCATGCCGCTGGCTACGGCGACCTTGACCAGTGTGCCCGCTACATCATAGCTGGCCTCCTTGATACCTTCCATTCCGCGCACATCCACGAAGTCCAGCTTAGCCAGTTCTTCGCCGGTAAGGATCTCCACCACAGTACGCAGGGCAGCTTCCATAACACCGCCGGAAGCGCCGAATATAACCGCCGCACCGGAGAATTCTCCGAAGTCCGGATCAAAATCTTCTTCGGGCAGAGCAGACCAGTCCATCCCGGTCTTGCGGATCATTCTGGCCAGTTCCCGAGTCGTGATGGTTTCATCCATATCCCACAGACCGTTCACGGCAGACTGATCATCCCGTCTGATCTCAAACTTCTTGGCGGTACACGGCATGACCGTCACCACGAAGACATCTTCCGGATTCAATCCCAGTTTGTCGGCATAGTAGCTCTTCATCATGGCGCCGAACATCTGCTGCGGACTCTTGCAGGAAGAGATGTTTGGAATAAACTCGGGATAATACTGCTCGCAGAACCGTATCCAACCCGGAGAACAAGAAGTGATCAGAGGCAGTGTTCCGCCGTTCTGCAGACGGTGGATAAACTCCGTTCCTTCCTCCAGAATGGTCAGGTCTGCTGTGACATCCACATCGAAAACACCGTCGAAGCCCAGCCGGTGCAGCGCAGCGACCATTTTGCCCTGGACATTGGTTCCGATGGGATCGCCGAATTCCTCGCCCAGCGTAGCGCGGACGGCCGGAGCGGTACCTACGACCACATGCTTCTTGGGATCTGCCAGCGCTTCCCACACTTTGTAAGTGGAATCCACTTCCGTGAGGGCTCCGGTAGGACAAACGTTGATGCACTGCCCGCAGTTGATGCAGGCCACTTCGCCCAGATCCCTGTCAAAAGCTGAGCCGATATGGGTGCTGAAGCCTCTGTCGTTGGGTCCGATCACCGCAGCGTGCTGCAAATTTTTGCAAACCGCTACGCAGCGGCGGCACAAAATACATTTCGAGTTGTCCCGGATCAGATGAGGCGTAGACTGCTCGATGTCGGGCTGCATTTCTTTGGGTGTGCCGAAACGCACCTCTTCCATGCCGTATTCTTCGGCCAAAGCTTGCAGTTCACAGCTCTGGTTCCGCACGCAGGTAAGGCATTCCATCCGGTGATTGGACAAAATGAGTTCCAGGGTGCGCTTGCGCGCGTCGTATGCTTTTTGCGAGTTGGTGTTGATCTCCATGCCTTCGGCCACGGGATAAACGCAAGCGGCCACAAGACCCTTGGCGCCCTTCACTTCCGTGAGGCACATTCTGCAGGCTCCGATTTCGTTGATGCCTTTCAAATAGCAAAGCGTCGGGATCCGGAATCCGGCCTGGCGTGCAGCTTCCAGCACGGTGGCATCGGACGGACATTCGATCTGCATGCCGTTAACTTTTACTTTAACAGTACTCATTGATTTTCTCCTTCCGCCTATTCTACGATGATTGCACCGAACTTGCAGGCTGCGATACACGAACCACACTTGATGCACAAAGACGGGTCGATGGAATGGACTTCCTTGACTTTCCCGCTGATGGCATCTACCGGACAGACTCTGGCACAGGCTGTGCAGCCGATGCATTTGTCAGACAGGATCTTATACTCAACCAGACCTTTGCACACGCCGGCCGGACACTTCTTGTCCACTACGTGGGCTTCGTATTCGTCGCGGAAGTAACGAAGGGTGGACAGGACCGGATTCGGCGCTGTCTGACCCAGACCGCAAAGAGAATTTTCCTTGACATGAAGCGCCAGTTCCTCCAGGATATCCAGATCTTCCAACGTGCCTTTGCCCTGTGTGATTTTATCCAGTATTTCGTACATTCTCTTTGTACCGATCCGACAGGGCGAGCATTTGCCGCAGGATTCATCCATGGTGAACTGCAGGAAGAACTTGGCAATGTCCACGATACAATTGTCTTCGTCCATGACGATCAGTCCGCCGGAACCGATGATGGAGCCGATGGCCGCCATGCTCTCGTAATCCAGGGGGGTATCGATCAGGGATGCGGGAATACAGCCTCCGGAAGGACCGCCGGTCTGTGCCGCCTTGAATTTCTTGCCATCCGGGCAACCGCCGCCGATGTCTTCCACAACTTCGCGAAGCGTAGTCCCCATGGGGATCTCCACCAGTCCTGTATTCTTTATTTTTCCGCCCAGGGCGAAAACCTTCGTGCCCTTGGATTTTTCTGTTCCCATGCAGTTGAACGCCGCGGGACCGTGATTGATGATCCAGGCGATGTTTGCATAGGTTTCGACGTTGTTCAAAATAGTAGGTTTCTGGAACAAACCCTTGACTGCGGGGAAAGGCGGACGGGGACGGGGTTCGCCTCTGTGCCCTTCGATGGAAGTCATAAGGGCCGTCTCTTCGCCGCAGACAAATGCGCCGGCGCCCAGACGAATCTCCAGGTCGAAGTCAAAACCGGTACCCAGAATGTTCTTCCCGATTACGCCGTATTCCTTGGCCTGCGCAATGGCGATCTCCAGCCGTTTGACAGCCAACGGGTATTCCGCACGAATATAAATATATCCCTGGCTTGCGCCGATGGCGTATCCTGCGATGGCCATAGCCTCCAGAACAGCATGGGGATCGCCTTCCAACACGGAACGATCCATGAATGCGCCGGGATCTCCTTCGTCAGCGTTGCAGCAAACGTATTTGACGGGCCCCGGGGATGCGGCTGCAAACTTCCACTTGATCCCTGTGGGGAATCCGGCGCCGCCTCTGCCGCGAAGTCCCGATTCGGTGATGATTTCGATGACTTCCTGGGGGGTTTTTTCCGTCAGACAGGTACCCAGCGCTTTATATGCATCGAAAGCGATGGCTTCATCGATCTCTTCGGGATTGATGACGCCGCAATTGCGAAGAGCGATACGATGTTGTTTAAGATAAAAATCGGTGTTGTTCAGCGACTGCTCCACACCGTGAGCATCGGCCTCTTTAAAGAGGAGATCCTGAACGATCCGCCCTTTGAGCAGATGTTCTTCCACGATGGTCTTGACATCTTCCACCTTGATCTGCGCATAATAGGTCCCTTCGGGATATACCACCACGATGGGTCCCAGCGCGCACAGTCCGAAGCACCCGGTTTGAACCACGCGGACCTCGCTGTCCAGCCCGCAGTTTTTAAGCTGTGTATTGAATTCAGCAATGATTTCCGGGCTTTTGGAGGCAGTGCAACCGGTTCCTCCGCAGACCAGAACATGCGATCTAACAAAATTCATCCTGTAACCTCCTTATTCCGAAGCGCCGATGGTCCAAGCCTGTACCACCCTGCCGTTGACCAGATGTTCACTTACCAGGGTCCGGGCCATTTCCGGATCCATTTTGACATAAGTGACCTTCTCTTTGTCTTTTTCGAACACTTCTACGATCGGCTCCAGGCGGCATACACCAATGCATCCGGTCTGTGTAACGATCACGTTTTTAAGCTGTCTGCGTCCAACCTCGTCGACAAGGGCTTCCAGGACAGGCCGCGCGCCGGCGGCGATTCCGCAGGTGGCCATACCCACGACAACGCGGATACTGTCACCATCATCTTTACGGAGGCTGATCTTAGACTGCATTTCTTCTCTGATTTTCTGGAGATCTTCTATGGTCTTCATTTTTTCATCCATCCTCTCGATTACTACACTTCTTGTGCCATCACCCCGGCTTCTCCCTGGGCGATATATTCTCGGATCCAGCTCAGAACCTCGGGTTCCCGAAGGGATATGCCCTCCATCAATCCCCGTATCTGGCCGGTATCGAATTCAAAACTTCCGCTATCGGTCCTGCGAATGTAGACAAAGTCCACTTCCGGCGCGCCCTGTATCAATGTGGTGACCGTCCCGGCAATGTCGCCGATGGGCATCCGATCCACGTGGGACAGCCGAAAAGATGCATTCAGTTCCGTCCCTTCGCCCTTCCGGCTTTGGATACTGAACTGTCCGTCCGCCATTTCCGCCGCCATCTTGATCAGGGGGATCCCCATACCCACCGGACGGGTGGTCCGGGTGGTGACGAAGGGATCGGTGACCCGTTTCAGAAAATCCGGATCCATGCCGGCGCCGTCATCGACGATGCGAATGTGCAGGTTGTCCTTTTCTTCGGACTCGCAGATCTCTATCGTGATGTGACGGGCTCCTGCCGACAATGAATTCTGAGCCAGGTCCAACACGTTCAGCGAAAGTTCTTTCATTCCTTCGGACTACTTGTATTTGGCGATGATCGCATCGATCTTATCCGGTGTGAGCCGGCCGTAAACATCGCCGTTGATCATCATAACGGGAGCCAGACCGCAGGCTCCGACACAACGGGTCGCATCGATGGAGAATTTACCGTCTTCCGTGATTTCTCCCTCTTTGCATCCGACCACTTCGCAGACCTTGTCCAATATGTTGCCGGCGCCCTTGACGTAGCAGGCCGTTCCCAGGCAGACATTGATCTGATTCTTCCCTTTTGGATTGTGGGTGAATTGGGCGTAGAATGAAGAAATTCCATAGATCTCCGTAAGAGGAACACCGAGTTCCTCGGCAATGATCACCTGTACTTCTTCGGGAAGATATCCGTAGATTTCCTGGGCTTCCTGCATGATCGGCATGGTCGCTCCCAGTTCTCCCTTGTATCTGGCGATCGCTTCTCTCAGCCGATCTTCCTGCTCTTTGGTCCCAGCAAACGGGATGAGCGTTTTCAGATTGGGCATGTGTCAGAACCTCCTTGTACTTCTATAGTTAATAACAAAAAAAAACGAAACTCTATTAGTTCGTCACAATTTTAACATAGCGTACATCCAATGTAAACCGAACCTGTAGCGTAAATTGGAATATCGGCTTAAATATTACGGTTTTTTGTCTAAATATTCACAATCGTCCTAAACCATTTCCTTTTCGGATGGCTTCGACCACCCCCCGGGAGGACCAGTCCTCGGTTTCCAGGGTGAACTCGGCATCAAAAATATCTCCCAGATAATGCGCGTCGGAATTTGTGACATAGGATTTGCCTCGCAGCGCCGCATTCTCCGCGCGGATCGCCGGGATATCTCCCCGCCGGGTAATCTCTGAAACAGTAAAGCCCATGTCCGGCGTCACAAAACCCAGATTGGCCAGCACCGAATTGGAATCCCTGTCGATGTGGGCCGGGATCGCCAGACCTTCGTAGGGTTTCATCAGGCTTGATATCTCATAGATGCTGATCTCCGTTCCTACGGTGAGGAGCCGGTCTTCCTGACCGATCACCCGGTCCTGATCGTCCAGGATCAATTGCGGACCGAAGAAATCCGGGCGATTTTTGATATCGGGCAGCTTCGTTCGAACATATGCATCAAAATCCTCTGCCGCTTCCAGCTCGGGAAACAGGCAGAGGATATGGACTTCTTCTCTGGTATTCAGTTCCATGGCAGGCACCGCCAGCAGATGATAACGTTCCGCCCAACTCGAAAAGCTCCGGCAGTGACGGGCAGTGTTGTGATCCGAGATCGCAACCACATTCAAGCCGGCCAGGTACGCCATGCCGGCAATATTTGCAGGCGTCATCTCGCTGTCTCCGCAGGGGGATAAGCAGGAATGGATGTGAAGGTCATAGAACAGTTTCATCGGCGTCTCCTGTGCCGGCGCCCGAAAACGTCAGCCGATCAGCTCGTGCAGTCGCCAAGCCAGCTCATACGCCCCTTCGGTTGCCGTATATAGATTCAACCGATGCTGCTTTGCTTTGGCCAGAAGCGTTTCGTCGGGCTGAACGCCCTCGGCCAGGATGATCATGGACGTATCCGCCAGCATGGCTACGGCGGCCACGTTGGGATTGGACATGATGGTGACCCATGCGCCGCCCTGCCCGGCCCGACCGATGACCCAGCTGAGCAGGTCTCCCACATATCCTCCTTCCACTTCTCGCTTTCCGTCAGCGGCTACATGGCAGGTCAGATTCAAATTCTTTGCTACTTCGGCTACTGTCATGGTTCGTTCCTTTCTTGCTCTGCTTTTTCAGCTTCTTCGTCCCGCCGCCGGAAAGGCAGAGGGAGATATTCATCCGCATCGCCCATACCCATCAGATATTGCATTCGTTCCCGCATGCGGAAAATGCAGTCGTCTTCCGAGGCCAGACCCTGAACGATGTCCTCGGCCAGCGTTTTGCAGGTGGGGGCACCACAGCTGCCGCAGTCGAGCCCCGGCAGTGTTTCCACCAGCTTTTCGATCTGGGCATACTTCTGCATCGCCACTTCGATATCGTCATCCAACACGTTCACCGGCGAAGCTTCCAGCGGTTTATCATCAAACATATAGGAAGGAGGCTTGGGCTCCGTGGACACCTTATTCATACTGATGGGCATGTGCTGAATCAGCTGTTTGATTCGCGTCTGGGCCACATAGGGATTTTCCACGGTAAGGCAGCCCCCCACACAGCCCTGATTGCAGGCATTCAACTCCAAAAAATCGATCTGAGGCAGCAGACCGTCCTCCAGGTCCTCCAGTACCTCGATGATATTGTCTATGCCGTCCACAGCCAGATGCTGTCCCTGGAAAACGGCATTGGATTCGCCTCCGCAATGGGCCCAGCCTACACCGATCAGGCCGGAATGAGCCAGTTTCTGAGGTTCGTCGATATTTTTCATCGCATTGATCAAACGTTTATAGATGTCGGAAATCGCGAAAAATCCGTCCACAACGGGCGTTTCCAAGCCGGCCGGATTTCTTCCGGCGCTCACCTTGGCCGGACAGGGCGTAATGAAAAACACACCGATTTTCTCCGGTGGCAATCCGGTCCGCTCCACGGCCTCCTGGCGCGCCAGGATCGCCACGATCTCGAAGGGCGCGCTGACCTTTGAAATATGGGGGATCAGCTTGGGGAATCGCTGGCAGATCAACCGCACGGCAGCCGGACAAGCCGAAGAGATCAGCGGTTTGGGCAGGTTCGGATCGCTTTCCATCTCATATTTGGTGAGGCTGGACACGAGCTCGGCACCCCGGGCCACTTCTTCCACATGGTCGAATCCGATATGCAAAAACGCCGTGAGGACCTGATTGACATCGGTGAGATTGCGAAACTGGCCGTAGAGAGACGGCGCCGGCAGCGCGATGTTGTATTCGAATTCTTTCAGACGATCGAAATCGTCGCATACCGCTTTTTTCGCCTTGTGAGGGCATACCCGGATGCAGTTGCCGCAGTCGATACAACGCTCTTCGGTAATATGAGCAATACCGCGCCGGACCCGGATGGCTTCTGTGGGGCAGTGTTTGATACAGGTCGTACAGCCTTTGCATTTATCTTTATCCAGTGTTACCGAATGCTTCAATGTGCACCCTCCGATCTGTGCTGAAACAGTCTATGGATTTTCGGACAGTCAGCCGGGAATATGGATCACCATAGTGACCTTCGTTCCTTTTCCCACTTCGCTGTTGATTTCCAGCGAGTCGGAATATTTCTTCATGTTGGGAAGACCCATCCCTGCGCCGAAGCCCAACTCCCGTACATCCTGAGACGCCGTGGAATAACCTTCCTGCATGGCCAGCTCCATATCCGAAATACCCGGACCCCGATCCTCCAGGATGATGGTTACCTTGTCCTTCTCAACCATCACGTCGGCCGTGCCGCCGTCGGCATGGACCACCATGTTGATCTCTCCTTCGTACATGCAAATGGCGCAGCGGCGAATGACTTCAAAATCAATGCCCAGCTGTCGAAGCGCGCGCTTCACCTGGCCGGAGGCCTCTCCGGCGGCGATAAAATCGTTGCCTTCCACATCGTAATGCAAGTGCAGTTTTTCCATGAGTCACCTGCAGGCGCCGAGACCGGCATTGTAGAGCAAACCGCTGGCATAGTACATTTTGTGGGGAGTGCTGAGTAAAACCATGTCGTGCTTCCGTCCGTATTCGATCAGCTCCTGCGAAGGCATTTTGCCTCGTACAAAGACGATGCAGTTGATGTCCATCATATCTGCCGTGTGGATAACCTGCGTATTGGTCAGACCGGTAAGCAACAATGCTTCGGTCTTGACGTAAGCCAGCACATCGCTCATCAGATCCGCCGCGCAGGCGGAAAGGATCTCCCTGTCCAGCAGTTCTTCCCCGCAGAGCACCGATGCGTCCAGCACTTCTCTTACTCTTTGAATTCTCATAATTCCTCCCCGTGGCACACTGCAGGATGAAACTTGTTGTATGCAATACTAATTATACCTGATTCTTGATTTCATGCAAGGCAAACGACGCGGCGCGACAAAGCCGGCCGGCAAGGATATTGTTCACGAAAGGAGAAGCCTGACGGCTTCATAAAAGATGGGAACGAACATGGCCGGCAGAAAGTTTGCGATCTTCAATTCTGTGAGTTTGAGCATGTTCAAGGCCATTCCGATCAGAAAAAGACTGCCGATGGTAGAACTCAATGCTATGATCTCCGCGCTCATGACGGGTGCGATGGCGCCGGCAGCAAGAGTCAGCAATCCCTCGTAGATCAGCACGGAAATGGCGGAAAATCCCACACCGATCCCAAAGCCCATGGCCAACGTAGCGGCAGACACGCCGTCGATCAGGCTCTTGGCGTAGAGCACGCTGTGATTGCTGTCCATGCCGGACTGAAGGGCTCCTACCACGGTCATGGATCCCACGCAGAAGAGAAGAGAGGCCTGGATAAAACCCGTGGCAAAATGACTGTCGTCGGACCGTGCAAACCGTTTTTGCAGGCTTCTGCCCAGACGATTGAATTTATCGTCCAAATCGATGATCTCCCCCAGCGCTACGCCGCCGGTAACAGAGAGCAGGATGAACACCGGCCGGGACAGATCCGAAGCTCCGTTAACGCCCATGGCCAGGACAAAAAGGGCGAACACCTGAAAAATGCGTTCCCCGATGGATTGCAGCCGATCCGTTTTAAAGATCAATCCTGCAGCCGTCCCCACGATCACCAGCAGGGCATTGACAATCGTTCCGGAAAAAATACCAAACATAATGCACCTATTATAGCAGATAGATCAGCACGGCGCAAAGGCCGATTACCGTAGCCAACAGACCAAAGGAAAGACTTTGCGAAAACGCCGCATACGTCTCCTGGGTGCGCCTCCAGAAATCCGCCATGGGATGATTTCGCATCCATTCCAGCGGGGAAAAACGCTCTTCGTCGGAGTGGATCTGCCGGAAGAGATCGTTTTCCATGCTGGCGATGAGCAGATCCACAGACCGGGCAAAGACGATTCCTATAAAAACGACGCCGACCCAGGTGATCCCCCGGACCAAAGGCCGAAAAACAAGACGCTCCAGATCCAAGGCCGGCGGCCAGCGATCTGCGTACATTTTCTGGCCGGCAGCGTTGGATTTCATCAGGAACTTCCGAACGATCAAACCGTAGATCACCGATCCCATGCCGATCGAAATCAAGGCGCCGGACAGATTGACGGCAGTGTAATAATGCAGAGAATGTTCAAGCGGGTGAAGGGACACAAAGCTCTGGACCCCGTCAGCAAGAACATTCAGGATCCGGTAGGGAGCCACCCCGGCCGCTGCCAGAAAAATCGCCGGCACAATCAGAGCGAGCAAACTCGCAGGCCGGGCAAACTGCGAATCAGCTTGTTCATAGACGGCCTGACGCTCCGGATCCGCATTTTTCTCAAGAAAAATACAGACAAACAGTTTTGCCATATAAGCAACCGTCAAGCCGCCGGTAAGGAGAAAGATCCACTCGGCCGCGGAAAATAATACTTCGGCCCCTTCCGGAAAGATCCCGGCCGCCAGGTGTTCTGCGATCGCTTCGTGCAGCAGTGCCTTGCTCACATATCCGCTGGTCAGAGGCAGGCCGGCGATGGAAGCGGCTCCCGTCAGGAAAAAAAGGCCCAGCAGCGGCTTTTTCCGTCCGAAGCCCCGGATCTCATTCAATCCCAGATGGTGGGTTTTCAGGTAGATGACTCCGGCGCAGAGAAAGAGCAGCAGCTTGATAGACGAATGATTCACCATGTGGAGGATCACCCCCCGGGCAGCGATAGCGTTGTGGGCGCCCAGAATGCAGACCATGGCAAGACCCAGCGTAATGAATCCAATCTGAGACACGGAGGAACAAGCCAGCGTGCGCTTCAGATCCACGGAGAACAAGGCCAGCACGGCCCCCAGAAGCATTGTGATCAAGCCCAGGATCAACAACACGGTTCCCCAGGCGTTATCGCCCTCAAAAAGGAAGACCGACAAAATGATCAAGCCGAAGACTCCGGCCTTTGTCAATATTCCGGACAGCAGGGCCGATGCAGGCGCAGGCGCCACAGGGTGGGCTTTCGGCAGCCAAATGTGCAGCGGAAACAGACCGGCTTTGGCGCCAAACCCGACTGCGGCAAAGCCGCCGGCCACATAAAGTCTGCTTTTGTCCGGCAGAGAGGCCGCCGCTTCGGCCCACCGGGTCCATTCCAGCGTTCCCAGTGTGTCCTGGAGCAAAAACAGCCCCATGAGCAGAGCCATGCCTCCGGCCACGGAGACAGCCAGGTAAAGACCGGCGGCCTCCAGGGCCTCCGGCGTTTCCTCCTGGACCACCAGCACATAAGAGGAAAAGGACATGATCTCAAAGAATACGAACAGCGTCAGGAGATCGGCAGATAAAAACACTCCCATGGTAGCCAGATACGTAATGCCCATAAAGACGTAATAGCGCCCCCCATGAAGTCGGCGATGCATATATTCTTTCGAAAACAACAGCGCGCAGATCCACATGATCGTAGCGATAAGTCCGTAGAGCAGCTGGAATTGTCCGTCCGAAAATGACGGCATCGGGCCCCAGAGTCCATATTGCATCGGCGATCCCTCCTTTCCTGAAGAAATTTTACAAAAATGTACCGGCTACGGCACTGCGGATCCACTCGGCCAACGGCCAGGCAAACAAGCCCAGCAGGACCACAGCCAGGGCGAATAGGCCCAAGGGGATCTGCATATAAAGACCGGGATCTTTTGCTTCGGTCTGTCCCGCAGGTTCATATCCCTTGGGAGGGAAATACGCCCGCAGCACGATGGTCAGCAGATAAATGGCCGTAAACACAGCCGCGATCAGAATCGCGACCAATCCAAGATAGGCATACATCCCGCCCCGGGCTACCGCAGCCTGAGCAAGATACCACTTGCTCATAAAACCGCAAAGGGGTGCGACTCCCATGAGGGACAGTGATGCCATCGTAAAGACTGCAAAGGTCCGGGGCATTCGACGGCCGTAGCCCCGAAGATCCGTCACGTTGTGCAGACCGCTCTGACAGGCTACGGCGCCGGCCACAAAAAACAGGGCGATCTTCATGATTCCGTGGAACAACATGTGCAGCAGGCCGGCCACCAATCCGGCCGGCGTCAGAAGCAAGATGCCAAAGATCATATAAGAGAGATTGGAAATGGTGGAATAGGCCAGCCGTCTTTTAAAATGTACTTCTTTCCAGGCCATGATCGCACCGTATAGTATGGTGAATATGGCAAAGGACAAAGCGATCTTCTGAACCAGCGTCCCCTCCAGCAGTGCAGCGCCGAAGCTGTAATACGTAAGCCGGGCAATGGCAAAGACGCCGGATTTGACCACAGCCACCGCATGGAGAAGAGCCGTGACCGGCGTGGGCGCCACGCCGGCGGAAGGCAGCCAGTCCTGGACCGGGAAAATGGCGGCCTTGGCGCCGAAGCCGAAAAACATCAGAAGGAACGAGGCGCCCAGGATGCCGGGGGCTATGTCCGCAGTGCCGGCAGACAGCCCGCCGGGAACGAAATCCAATCCTCCGCCGTTCACAAAAAACAGAATGATTCCCACAAAGGCAGCCGTGGCGCCGGCTACAAAATAGATCAGATACTTAACGCCTGCCACATAAGCTGCCTTTGTACGCGTATGTGTGATCAGGGGCAGCGTGACCAGAGTGAGCAACTCGCAGAAGAGATACATCGTGATCAAATTGGCGGAAAAAGCAATTCCCAGGGTCAGTCCATAGGTCATTGTGTAATAAGCGAAAAACGTGTTCCTGCGATGCTCGTGGGCCATGTATTCAAAAGCATACAGCGTAGCCAAGGGCCACAGAAACGTCACAAGAACGCCGAACACCGTGCCCAATCCATCCACATAAAATGCGATGTCGATGGTTCGTGTGATGCTCACCACGGAAACGGCGCCCTCCGGCGGCGCGACCATCAAGCCGGCGGACAGGAAACTGGTGGCCAGAACGACGGACATCACGTAGATTTCTCTGGTCTTTGCACGAGAAAACCCGATCAGAGGGATCAGAACACCACCGAGTATGGGAAGGAATATCGCAATGGGAATCCAGTATCCGGACATCATCGTTCACCGCTCTTCATAAAAGTACCGTCCCGGCCAGATCGAGGAAGAACTTCAGTATGGGGCCGCCGAAAAGTCCCAGAACAACTGTGGCCGCAGCCAGCACGCCCACCACGCCTACCATTGCGACCGGGGCCTCGCCGGTGTCTGGCCCTTCACTGCGATACGCCCGCCCAGGAAAAAATCCGTGGATGACGATGGGAAAAAGATACCCGGCCGTCAGCATGGCACTGATCAGCAGGACAGCAGGCGCAAGCCACGCGTAGGGCAGAAGCCCTGAACTCAGAGCACCTGTGGCCAGCTCCCATTTGCTCAAAAAGCCCGCAAAAGGCGGTATGCCCGTCAAACCCAGGGAAAATATCGCAAAGCAACTCAGCGTCAGAGGCATCTGCCGACCCAGACCTTTCAAATCTCCCACATATTCCAGGCGGGTCTGGTACAAGATGTTTCCGGCGGAAAGAAACAGTCCGTCTTTTAAAACGCTGTGATACAGCACATGAAGCAAAGCGCCGGCAAAAGCAGCTTCGTTCAGAAAAAAGAGACCCAGCAAGACATAAGAGACTTGACTCACGGTGGAATACGCCAGCCGGGTTTTCAGTTGTTTTTCCCGAAACGCCATCAGCGAACCCATCAGGATTGTCAGCAACGCCACGGCGATCCAGGACCGCTGTACCCACGTGTCCCGCAAGAAATCTGCGCCAAACTGAAAATAGATCACCCGGATGATACAGAAGACGCCGGCTTTCGTAATGACCCCCGACAGGACGGCGCTGGCCGGCGAGGGCGCCACAGGATGGGCAGCCGGCAACCAGGCGTGAAGCGGGAAGAGTCCGGCTTTGGCGCCAAAGCCCATCACTGCGAAAAAAGCCACTGTACGCAGCAGTTCTTCATTGCCGGCGATCTTTGCCGCATCCAGCACGCCACCGGGCAGAAAATCCGAAGAAACCGAGTACGCATGGATGAAAAAGAGTCCTATAAGTCCCAGTGTCGCACCGAAAATAGAGTAGAACAAGTATTTTTTTGCGGCGGAATTGGCTTTCGCTGAGCCGTTGTGCAGCACCAGCGGGACCGAACAGAGCGTCATCATCTCGAAAAACAGATACATCGTCATATAGTTTGCTGCGAACGATAAACCTAAAAGCATGACCAATGTCAGAATATAAAAGGCAAAAAAACGTCCGTTGTTTTCCTGGTGATCCTTGTACCGCAGCGCGTAAATCCCCACAGCGATCCACATCAACAGCGCCAGCGTCAGAAAAGCCGACCCCAGGGTGTCCGCCCGGAAGGCGAGCGTCAATGACTCTGTGAGTGTCAGAAGTACAAATGGAGTTTCTTGCATTTTTTGTTCCCTTCAGGCTTGCAGCGTGTCTTTATTGGAACGAGGACAGACCGACATTGATGATATCCACCAGCACATCGGACCGGAGCCCGATCCAGAGGTTGATGCCGATAAACGCCAGGATGGCCAGGATGTATTCTGTATCCATGCTCAGATGTCTGCGGAAATGAGCGGACAGGAACCGCCTGCTCCGGACTTCGCCATCCTGCTCTTCGGATCCGTTTTTGCCAAAGATCAAGGACAGGATCCGGATATAATAGATCGCTGTCAGAATGGTGGACAAAACGATTGCAGTAAGGGATAGGTATGCCCTCCAGTCGTGGGCTCCCGCCGCAGCGGTCACCAAGGTCAGTTTTGTGATGAATCCGGCAAAAAACGGCAGACCGATCATGGACATCGTACCCACGACAAATGCCGCCCCGGCAACGACATCACGCTTTCCTGAACCTTGAAGGGCATTGAAATCCTTCCTTCCGTCGGAAGCATCCATCAGACCCCCGGCAGCGATAAACAGCATCGCCTTCGTCACAGCGTGGACGACCACCTGTACCAGGGCTGCCGAGACTCCGGCAATGGTCCCAAGTCCGATCCCACAGAAAATATAGCCGATCTGGCTGACGCTGGAAAAAGCCAGCATGCGTTTGATATCCTTTTCGAACAGCGCATTGACAGAACCAAGCAGCATCCCCAGAATGCCAAAGACCAGAAGCAGATTCAGGATCGCATGACCGGTCATTACATCGGGCCCCACGGTACGAAAAAAAATCTTGATCATCAGAAAGATGAAAGATTTGAGCACCAGGCCCGAGAGGATCGCGCTGGAAGCCGCGGAAGCGCTGCTGTGGGCGTCGGGCAGCCAGGAATGGAATGGCCACAGGGCACTCTTCAGGGCCAGACCTACGGCAAAAAGGGCAATAGTCACCTGCAGCGGCGCCTGGAAATGTCCGTTCCGGACCAGCTGGTTCACTGCTTCCTGGATGTTGGGCATCAGCAAGTGGCCCGTAAGGCCGTACACAAGACAAATGCCGATCAAAAACAGGCCGGAGCCCAGCAGACTCATGATCAAATAGCGCATGGAAGCCGCCAGGGTATAGCCGTCTTCTTTGCTGATGATGATCCCGCATGCGGTGACCGTGTTGATCTCCACGAACACGTAAGCGGTAAAAAGGTCGTTGGTATACGTAAGCGCCAGCATGGAACTGAGCAGAAACAGTACAGAAATGTAATACAGATTGACCTTGGAACGTCCGATATCACTGCGCAGATGGTTCCGCCCGCCCATGAGCGACAGCATCATCACGACCAAAAACATCATCGCCATAGCCGATTCCAGCTCTCCTGCCCGTATTTCGTTGCCGACGGGCGCACCGTAATGGCCCATGCGGTACGTAAATGTGGGTGCGCCGTCCAAAAAGCTGTTCAGCAAAAGGAAGGACAACAGAGCCAGCACGATGATCACTGCGTTGGTCAGGCGGCGTGAGGCCCGGGCCGGCAACACGAGGCAGATCACGCCTGCCAGCATCGGAAGGAGGATGGAAAAAGCCGGAACATTGTAAAGCAGGCTCATCGTATCGCCTCCTTATCTTTGACCCTGAGCTGATGAACGATCTCATCAATATCCAGGGTGTTGAATTCTTCGTACAGCCGGACCGTGAGCGCAAGCAATACGGCAGTGACCGAAACGGACACCACGATGCCCGTGAGAACCAGCCCGCTGGGGACCGGGTTCACATAAAGGTCCGGATCGACTGCTCCGGGCGGCACGATGGGAGCAACGGCATTGTCTACATACCCCTTTGCCGCCAAGAATAAATAAATCGCGGTATCCATGATATTCAGACCGATGATTTTTTTAATCAGATTCCTGGCCAGCAGCAGGTTTGAAAAACCGATGCCGAACAATATGATGGCCGCCACCTCGGGAAGATTCGTTACAATATAATTGTTCATATATTGAATCCTCCCTTCCGGAACATCAGATACACGGCATAGACCGTGGTGGATACAACGATGGCAACGCAGACATTCAGCGGCATGATGAGTCCTGCAGACAGGATATTCCCCTGATCCGAGACGGAAATCACGCTTTTGATGTCATTCGCCCCCACAAAAAACGAATACCCTTTCGCCAGGAAATAGAAACCCAGCGCGCCGCAATTCAGTCGTCTGTACCGGATCCGATTCATAAAACGCTCCGTTTTTTCCAGTCCGAAAGCATTCAGATACAGCAGCAGACCTGCTCCGATAATGGCGCCGCCGGAAAAGCCGCCGCCGGGCGAAAGGTGTCCTGTAAGGGTAATATAGATCCCGAAGAGAAATACAGCCGGCACCAGGAATAAGAATGCCTTGCTCAGTATCGCGTCGTTCCAGGGTTCGTAGCGCCGATCGAGGGCTTCCACCTCTTCTTCTTTTCGACCGGCATCCACACGCAACAATATATAGACCGAACAAGCCGACACGAAGAGTACGCACAGCTCGCCAAGCGTATCAAAAGCGCGGTAATCCAGGATCATGGCAGTCACTGCGTTGAGCGCACCCGTCTCCCGGGCGCCGTGGACCAGATAATGGGCAGCCACTTCATTGTTGGCCGGATGAAGCGCATCCCCCATGACCGGCAATTCCGATACGGTGTAAAGGAGTATGCCGATCAAGAGTATGGTGAATACGATACTCAGAAGATTATATAATGTTTGGATCCGGGTTCCTTTATACATCGCTCTGATCTTCCTGCTTGCCGCGCGCTGAGGATAAATGGATCTCTTCTTCGGATTCTTCCAGATCTCGCTCCAATTCACCGATACGCTTTAAAGCGATAAAGAGAAGGACCGAAGTGATGCCGGCGCCTACGGCGGCTTCTGTGATGGCCAGATCCGGCGCTTGCAGCAACATCCACACCATGGACATCACCAAACTGTAAGACATGAAAATAATGACTGCCGGCAGCAGCTTCCGAGACGCCGAAACGGCAAGCGCAGCCAGTACGAGCAACGCCAATAATATCGCGATCAACCCCTGCATTCCCGATCCACCTCGCATTCCCGTTCCAGTTCGTCATTGGTCTCGGTTTCCAGTTTGGCTACCAAATGGCTGCAGACCGGTGTGGAAAACCAAAGAAAGACCGTCACAGCCGCCAATTTTAGTGTCACAAATGTAAATCCACTGAAAATCATCAGTCCGATCAGACACAATACGATGCCCAGACTGTCCCCGATGGATGCGGCATGCATCCGGTTGAGCACATAGGTGAATCGGTAATTTCCGTAAATCTCTATCACAAAGATGATCAGACCGGACAGGAAAAATAAAGTTCCCGCTGCAAATTGCAGAATCTCAAGAAGCATCCGGCCCCCTCCTCTCTTTGCGGCAAGCAGTATCCGCTTCCGCGTGACGGGCGGCGTCCTTATGGGCCAGATACACGCCCCGATAGATCCGGGACAGGATCACGACTGCCAGAAAACTGATCATAGCGTAGAGCAGGCTGATATCCACCAAGTACGCTTCGTTCAGGCGCACCGCCATGATCGTGATAGCGGTGATCGTCATGGTGCCACCCATGTTGACCGATAAGATCCGATCTGCGATCCGGGGTCCCCGGATGGTGCGCAGAATACAAAATAACAGCAGAATCGCAAGCAGGAAAAGCGCGCCGGTAAGCATCAGTTCAAAAGCCTTTTGCAGGCCTGTGTGGACAAATGTCATCGCCCGCTCACCTCCTCCATCCGCCGAAGGCGCCGAACCAGCCGGGAGGCTTCGATATCCTTGGCCAGCGATGCATCCAGGCAATGGACCGTAAACACTTCCTTATCCAGAGAAACTGTAATGGTTCCGGGCGTTAAAGTAATGGAATTGGCCAGGACCGCCCGGGCTGTTTCCGTGCGTAGTGCCGTCCGGAAACGAATGATCCGGGGCGCGGGTTTTCGTATTTTATCAAAAATATAGGGAATGGTAGCCAGATTTGCTTTCCAGATCTCTGCGATCAGCGCGCCCACATATAAAACCACTTGCAAGGAGAGAGAGAGGACGCGGCGCTCTTTTTCGATACTGTAGTCCATGTAGCGGCAGGCAAAGCCCAGAAGCAGGCTCGCAAAAAGAAGCCCGAAGACAAAGATCTCCGGCGTCACCCGTCCGTTGAATATCAGCCATAAAGCGAAGAGGACTACAAGCAAGGTTGCACCTTTCTACTGAAACAGCCCCAAAAACTCTCGGGCCGGAAGCGGTTTGGAGTAATGAAAGCCCTGGATCCGGTCTACACCCAGCCGTCGGAGCTCATCGATCTGCGCAGGCCGGTTGATCCCTTCCACGATCACCAGGAATCCCAGCTGTTTGCACAGATGGATCATCTCCTCGAACAGTACCGCGCTCTGGGTCCCGGATTCATAAGCGGAAAACATGCTGTGATCCATTTTGACGGCGTAGAGCGGCAGATTCGCGATTCTGTACAGATTGGAATAACCGGTGCCGAAATCGTCCAGCAACAGGCGGATGCCTTTCTGCGCGAAAGACTGCAGCCGTACGATCAGGTCATCGCTGAAAGCAGCAGACACCGTTTCGGTGATCTCCAAGCCAATGGCATCGAAAGGAATGCCTTCATCCAAAATGATGCTGATAATGCTCTCGTACAGATCATCCTGCAGCAGATCCACGGTGGAAACGTTCACTGTGATCATATCCAAACCGTATCGTCCGAGGGGTCCGTGCTCCCGGATGAACCGGCAGGCGCGTCTCAATACCTGTCGGTCGATTTGAACAATGGTCCCGTTGGCTTCCGCAATGGAAACGATCTCTTGGGCGGGGATGTCTCCCAGACCCGGGTCGCTGAGACGAATCAGAGCTTCCGCGGAAACAAACCGTTCTTTTCCCAGCGAGTAGATCGGCTGGAAGCGCAGCTCGAAGTCATCCTGACGCAGAGCTTTAGTTATGGCCGATTCCACGGCGGCGTAACGATTCAAATCGGCTATGGTCTCCGGATCGATTTGAATCAGGCCCTTTTGACCCAAAGCTTTCGCCTTCTGGAAGGCCGTTTCCACGAGCCGGGTAAAATTCGTAGACGAGGTGACCAATCCACCCTCGGAAAATGCGCATACCGCCAGCGGAAGCCTCATGATGGATCCCGCAGTTTCATAATGAAACAGCTCGGTCTCTTTGAGTTCCTCAGCGGCTTTTTCGTAACACGCTGCGTCTTCCGTAAGCATCACGTATACCGAAGCGCTCATGCGAAAGACCCAGCCCTTCGGACACAGCCGCTCCAGATAATCGGCCATTTGCTTCACCGCCTCGTTCATGGCGCTCAGAGAAAGATGCTGGCCTTGGTGCAGCAAACCTTCGATGCTCACGGCAAACCCCAGCATTTTTCTCCTGTGCCGGACACCGCTGTCGATGTATCGCATCAACGCCGCGTGGTTAAAAACGCCGGTCACCGCATCCAGCATATCTTCGGGGATCTGCATGGCGAAGAACATCATGGTAATGGCCAGCGCGATCACCATGCTGCTGAGCAGATACTCCGGGAACAGATATTGTATATACACGCCTGCAGCCACAAAGATCAAAAACAGCAGTATAGTAGTAAATTGCACCTTAATGAAGTTTTTTCGATAATGCAACAGCGCCAGCAGCGTTAGAATCAGATAAAAAGCAACGCTTCCATAGAGCCAATAAAAATAAGGTCCTCTTGTATAAGTCTGGCCCGGATCCGCATAAAAAATCCAGCGTGTTGCGTAATTGCTCAGAAGCGCCAACACACCGATCGCCGCAGGCAACAGTATTGCGCCCATCAAAAGACGCTTCCGGGCGCGGAGTTCTTCGGCAACGGCCAGCACGTACATGAACAACGCGACCGGCATGATAGTCTGGATGATATAAAAAGGCGTATTGATGGCATAATTAATCCAGGGAGGCAGCATTTGGGCATGCATGATCGTCCAGGAACCGACGATATCCAAGACCAGGTCCGCCAGCGCCAGGAGCATCACCTTGCCGTAAATGTGATTCTGAAGACTGGGGTAACTTTTCTTTTGAAAATAATGGACTGCGACGACGGTAAGGAACGCCAGCGAACAGACCGCGTAACCGAATTCGTATTTCATAAGTCTCCCTTGTTTTGCACAAGCATATTTTATTATCCCATTTATTAGGAAAGATGACAACTAAAAATCTGAACAGCCAGGCTTCCGACTATTATCCTCCGGCGCACCTCCCGGATCATCTCATTTCTCTTAAAATACTTGCATTAACCCCTTTGAAATGATAAATTGATTGTGTGTTGAAACAAATTGATACATTCATGCTGAACAATTGAAGGAGGATTCCCCAGTGAAAGACGACAGATCCATCGCGGCTTCACAAAAAAGTGAAACCTATATTAGTCCCACGACTCAGATCACCGGCTCGATCAGCGCGGAAAACAGCATCGTGTTAGACGGCAGGATCAACGGAAATCTTTCGTCTGACAACGATATACGCATCACCGGCACCGTTGTAGGCAACGTGTCCGGCCAGGACATTATCCTGGTGGGCGGTCGGATCAAGGGAGATATTCTTGCCAAAGGAGATATCAAGGCGAACACCGAATCGGTAATCATCGGCGATGTGTCCGGACAGAATATCGACTTCAACGGGAAATGCAAGGGCAACCTGATCATCGAAGAAGTGGTGACCCTCCGCAGCGAATCCCTGGTAGCCGGGAATATCCGATCCTTCACAGTGGGTATGGAGACCGGGGCTGCCGTACGCGGCGAGATCCAAAGCACATCGGAAAGAACCATCGACGAAAGCGTATTCGACAATATGTAGGGATGCGAAAGCAACCTTGCGTTCGAAAGCTTTGAAAGAGCGTTCCGTTATCATGCAAACATCAGAGCACTCGGTTTCGAGTGCTCTGTTTCTACTCCAGCACTGACTGCTCCCAAAGAGGTGCCCATGAAAGGATCATCCTGTGCCCGCACCGGCGATCACAGCGGACATTACGTGATCGAAGAAGATCGCCTCATCACCTATACCGGCCGGGAAACCCACCTGGTCCTTCCCGCAGGGATTCGGCACATCGCTGACGAAGCGTTTCTGCGGAACCCCTCCCTTCGGGCAGTTGTTTTTCCCGACAGTGTGGAACACATCGGCAATCGAGCATTTTTTGCCTGCCCGTCCCTGCAAGAGGTCCTTTGGGGACCCCGATTGCAGTCCATCGGCGCCTTCGCCTTTGCGGACTGCAGCCTTCTGCACATGCCTGCGTTTCCGGATGCTCTGCGGGAAATCGGCGACTATGCTTTTTCCTGGAGCTTCGGCAGCGGAGAAGGAGCAAAGGGCGAAGACGGTGTTGTCCGCCTGCCCCGGGAATTGGTTCGACTGGGAGAAGGCGCGTTCTGGGGCTGCAGAGGTCTCCTGGCAGCAGAGACACTGCGTGCGCCGATGCTGGGCCGGGCGCTGTACGATCCGGACAAGAAATCGGGGCACTGGGCGGACAGTATCCGCTTCAAAGGACATTTTATCTCTTTTCGAGCTGTCGATTCAGCAAAGACGCAATACATCCTATGGATGGCCTCACGGGCCGAGCAAAGAAGCTATCTGGACACCCTGATGGAGCTGTGGTCTCCCGACGGACAACTGAACCTGGAGGCATACGACAACCTCTTTCCGACGATGGTCTCAAAAGAAGACAAAACGAAAGTCTCCCTGTATCGGCTGCTGTATCCCCGGGATTTGACCCGTGCCGCCGAAGAACGTTATCTGTCGTGGCTGGGAAGGCACGCAGTCGAGAGCGTGGAATCTGTGGAAGACGACCATCGATGGATGTTGCTGGAATTGCTCTCTGCCCGGGAACTCCTGCGGCGCGAACAGGCAAACGCCTTGTTTGACGCAGTCAACAGGAAAGGCGATGCCCGCTGTATTGCCTGGCTCATCCGGAACAGACAGCAGCAGACTACGCCTCGTTACGACGATCTTACGCTTTAATGAAGGAAAGGCCCATGACGATCCGCAAAGATGACATGAAATGTGAAGTGGCTCTGGACATCCTCGGACTTGCCCGGGATGAACTGACTGTAACGTTGAAATACCTGAGTATGGCATTCCGGCGCCTCACTTTGACTTGCCGCCCGCAGACCAACGGCATGGCCACGGACTGCGATACCCTTTATTTTGATCCGGTCCGGATCATCCGCTGTTATCGAAAGGATGCCGGCAGTCTTCAGCGAGCTTATCTGCACACGGTGCTGCACTGCCTGCTGGGACACCCTTTCCGGGCCTTCGGCAAAGAAGAAAGCCTTTGGAATTTCTGTGCGGACCTGGAGGTGGAAGGCATTCTGAGGGAACTGCCGCTTCCCGCGGATACCGGACCCGAAGCCGGGCGCAGAGCCTCCATGCTTTCGGGTCTTGCGCAGGAAATGCCCGCGCTCACTGCAGAATTTCTTTATGCGCGATACCGGGACGCCGGAATCGCCGCCTCGGAGCTTGCCGGTCCGGCGGCCTGGTTTTTCCGGGATGATCACGGGTTGTGGCAGGGGATCGACGAGGAAGACCGGAATGACCTGGAGTCCGAAGGGAAAGGCAGTCGTCAGGCCGAGCTGCGGAAAGAATGGAGCCGGATCCTGCGCATGGAAATAGAAAAGACACGTGGCAGCCTGGAAACACTGCCCGTCGCCTTGATCCAACAGATGCCGGAATGCAATCAGCATCAGAAAAACCGCTACGACGCCTTTTTAAAGCGCTTCGCCGTCACCGACGAAGAATTGCGTGAAGATCCCGATGCATACGATTTCGGCTTGTACACCTACGGCATGTCACTCTACGGCAACATGCCGCTGGTAGAACCTCTGGAATACCGCGAGAACGAAAAAATCCGGGAATTCGTCATCGCCCTGGACACCTCGGGCTCCTGCAAAGGAGAACCGATCCGCGCCTTTCTGACCCGGACTTATGATATAATCAAGAATGCCCGGAGCATTACCCAAAAGACCCGTCTTTATCTGATCCAGGCAGACGACAGGATTCGCTCCTGCCGGCTGATCACCGGAGACCGGGACATGGAAGACTACCTGGCAAATGAAAAGCTGACAGGATTCGGCGATACGGATTTTCGGCCGGTGTTTCAATGGGTGGAAGATCAAATTCATCTGGGCGTACTTCGAAATCTGAGAGGACTCATCTACTTCACTGACGGATTCGGAACATACCCGGATTGGGCGCCGCCCTGCGAAGCCGTCTTTGCCTTTGTCAAAGGAAACAATAACGCGTCCGAGGCCCCTGCCTGGGCAACGAAAGTGGAATTCGATTAACAGACCGAAATACAGGAGTGTGCATCCATGTTCATCAACGACGTCAAACAGCAAATCCGAAATACGGTTCAAATCTACTTAAAAAAGGACGATTACGGAGAATACCGGATCCCCGTGGCCAGTCAGAGACCTATCTTTCTGATCGGACCGCCAGGCATCGGCAAAAGTGCCATCATGGAACAGATCGCCCAGGAAATGGGTATTGCCATCGTGTCATACTCCATGACGCACCACACGCGCCAGAGCGCTCTGGGATTGCCCATTCTCGAGAAGAAAACCTTCGACAACCGGGAGTACACAGTCTGCCGATATTCCATGAGCGAAATCATCGGATCCATCCATCAGACCATCGAGGAAAGCGGCATCCGGGAAGGGATCTTGTTTCTGGACGAAATCAACTGTATCTCGGAAACGCTGATGCCCTCCATGCTCCAGTTTCTGCAGTATAAGCGTTTTGGCGAACACAAGGTGCCGGACGGCTGGGTCGTAGTTACCGCAGGAAACCCGCCGGAATACAATCGCTCCGCCAGAAACCTGGATATCGTCACGCTGGACCGGCTCAAGGTGATCGAAGTGGATTCAGATTACGACGCCTGGCGGCACTACGCTTCGGCCAATCACATACATCGGTCTGTCACCGGCTATCTGGACGCCAATCGGGAAGACTTCTACAGCGTGGAGATCGACGCCGGGGAAAAATCCTACGTAACGGCCAGAGGCTGGGAAGACCTGTCCCAGATCCTGTATCTGATGGAAGAAGAGCAATTGCCGGTGGAAGACAAACTGGTGGGCCAGTATATCCGGAACGAGAGGGTTGCCCGGGCGTTTACGCTCTATTATGAATTGTTCAATAAATACCGCAAGCTGTATGCCGACCGGGAATTCAAAAGAGAGGATTTGAACGAAGATCTGATCCGTCAGATGAAGACAGCCCGGTTCGACGAAAGGATCGCAGTAGTCCACATGCTTTTGGACCGCACATTGGAAGAAATCCGGATGATCGCGGAAGATCGGGAAATTCTGAATCTGGCCTTGCCGATCCTGAAACAGGTGCGCCAGGAAGCGGAAAACGGTTCGGATATCGCAAAGGCTCTGGACAGAAAAATCCTGCATCAACAGGAATCGCTGCAAAGCGCGGCTTCCGCCCACAATCTTTCCAAAGAAAAAAAAGACCGGTTCAAGGCCGTCGAAGCGCTGCTCCACTCGTTGAAGAAAAGCGTCCTGATGGAAGGCGGCGATACACCGGAAGCGGCCTTTGATGTCATGCGCGCCCGATTCAACGAATTATCCGGCGCCCTTCGCGCCAAAGGGCAAGCCGTTTCGTCCGGACTGGAGTCTGCACTGGAGATGATCGAAGCCGTCTACGGTGCGGATCAAGAGATGCTTCTGGCCATTACGGAACTGACGACCGATCCGAAAAGTGCAAAATTCATTTCAAATTTCGGCAGTTTGTTGTATGATAAGTACAGCGAAATTCTTCTTTTGGAAGACCGTAAGATCCGGATAGAGGAAAAGCTTGGAGAATTATCTCTCTAAACGTTATTTCACCAGAAAGGAACCACCCACATGATACTCAAAAAGAAAGCGGAACCCGCGGAGCCGGTCACTCAGAAAAGCCCCGAAACAGAGCCGGACAAAGCCAATACCGTTTTAGCAGAAGGCGTATTGTTTCAGGGCGATTTCCAGTCGAATGAACCAATGCTGATCCACGGCAGCATAGAAGGAAACATTAAATCCACCAGCAACGTCACATTCACGGAAAAAGCTCAATATACAGGAGATATCACTACCGAAAACCTGATCGTTGCAGGGGTTGCGCAAGGCAGCATCCGGTGTAAAAGCACTGTAGAGATCGCCGGCGAGGGCAAAGTCGAAGGGGAACTGCAGGCTGCAAGGCTCATCATGAGCGACGATGCCGTATTCGAAGGTAATCTTAAAATCAAAAAACCGGCCAAGCCCAAACCGGCGGCCGAGCCGACAGCTCCTGCAAATAAAGAAACGAAGAAACTCTAAACATCTGCTCAGAACAAAAGCGCTCCGGCCCGATCGGCCGGAGCGCTTTTTGGATGTCCGAAAAAGCGAAGTCCTTATTTGAAATATGCCACCGCCGACTCGAACAGCTTCATGTCGTAACGGCCCGGCACGTTGATGAACACGCCGTTGCCGCTGCGTTCGAAGTGCCCCATTTTACCCAGCACCCTGCCGTCGGGTGATGTGACCGCCTCCACGGCATAAGCCGACCCGTTGGGATTGAAAGGCAACGCCATGGTAGGCGCTCCGCTTTCGTCCACGTACTGGGCTGCGATCTGACCGTTCTCCGCCAGTTGCCGCATCAGCTCGGGACTGCAGACAAAACGTCCCTCTCCGTGGGATATGGGTACGCTGTAGATCTCTCCCACGCTGGTTCCGGCCAGCCAGGGGCTTTTGTCCGAGGCGATCCGGGTGCGTACGATATCCGCTTTGTGGCGACCGATGGCATTGAACGTGACGGTCGGCGATTCCTCTGTGATCGGCAGAATCTTTCCCCAGGGAAGCAGCCCCAGCTTGATCAGCGCCTGAAATCCGTTGCAGATACCGATCATAAGGCCGTCCCGCTCTTCCAGCAGCCGCTCCGTTTCCTCCTGCACTGCCGGATGGCGGAAAAAAGCGGTGATGAATTTTCCGGAGCCGTCAGGCTCGTCTCCGCCGGAAAAGCCTCCGGGAATAAAGACCATATTTGCCTGCTTCAGCTGCCGGGCGAACTGCAGCGCGGATTCCTGGACATCGGAGGCGGTCAGATTTCGGATCACCGCGATTTGGGGATCCGCGCCGGCCGCGGCCATGGCTTTGGCCGAATCATATTCGCTGTTGGTGCCGGGAAATGCCGGGATCAGCACCTTGGGCCGGGCAACGCGCGCAGAGGGCTTTACACGACCGCTCGCTCTGAATGCATAGGTTTCCACAGAGGCTTTGGGCTGTTCCGAAGTATATTTGCAGGGAAAGATGCCTTCCAGTACTTCCTCCGAAGAAGCTGCCAGCTCCTCCACGGAAAGCTTCTCCTTGCCCCGAATCAGTGTGGGCTCGGACAGCGTGCGGCCCAGCTTCGTGCAACGCACACCTTCCGGTACTGCTTCGGGAGGCCGATGTGTTTCCAAGACGAAGGAACCGTAGCTGTAGCCGAACAATTCCGCAACGGGACATTCCGGTTCAAAGGCAAAGCCCAACCGATTCCCCAGGGCCATTTTATACACGGCTTCGGCCGCGCCGCCGTAGCCCGGAGTCGCCGCAGCGCTCAGGATCCCCTGACGGCCCCATTCCGAGATCGCGGCAAAGATCTTTTTCAGTGAACCTGCAGTCGGCAGCCCTTCCGCGTTGAGCTGCGGGCGGATCCAATAGACCTCTCTGCCGGCCTCTTTGAATTCAGGAGACAGGATCCGGTCCAGGGATTCTGTGGTAACGGCAAAAGAGATCAGCGAAGGCGGCACATGAATATCTTCGAAAGTCCCGCTCATGGAATCCTTGCCGCCGATGGCGGCCAGATCCAGATCCTTCTGCGCTCGGAAGGCGCCCAGCAAAGATGCCAGCGGCTTGCCCCACCGGGACGGCTCTTTCTCCAATTTCTCGAAGTATTCCTGGAAAGACAAATAGATTTCTTTGAAATCCGCGCCTGCGGCGATCAGTTTGGCCACCGACTCCACCACGGCCAGATAAGCGCCGTGATAGGGATTCCTTTCAGAGATATACGGATTATAGCCCCAAGCCATCAGCGAGCAGGTCTGAACGTCCCGCAGAGGGTCGAAAACCTTTTGGACCATGGCCTGGGTCGGCGTGCGCTTGGAGATGCCGCCCAGGGGCGCCAGGACCATTCCGGCGCCAACGGAAGCGTCAAAAAGTTCCACCATCCCTTTTTTCGAGCATACATTCAGATCCCGGACCAGAGCCCTGAAACTGCCGACGAAATCATCGTTCACGTCCTTCCCGTACGACGCCGGCGCTTCCACCCGGGCTTCCGCCTTCTTTGGCGCGCCGTTGGTATTCAGAAAACCGCGATCGATGTCCACGATCCTGCGACCGTTCCAGAACATCACCAGACGGGCCTCCTCGGTGACCCGGGCAATGGGCGTCACTTCCAGGTTTTCCTCTGCCGCCAGACGGCAGAATTGCTCCTGATCCGCCGGATCTACAACCACGGCCATCCTCTCCTGGGACTCGCTGATGGCCAGCTCTGTGCCGTCCAAGCCTTCATATTTTTTGGGGACGGCATTCAGATCCACAGACAATCCGTCGGCCAGTTCTCCTACGGCCACCGATACGCCGCCGGCACCGAAATCATTGCAGCGCTTGATCAATCGCGCAGCTTCTCTGTTGAGGAACAGACGCTGGATCTTCCTTTCTTCCGGAGCATTACCCCGCTGGACTTCGGCGCCGCAGGTTTCCAGCGATTCGACAGAGTGGGATTTGGAAGAGCCCGTAGCCCCGCCGCAACCGTCCCGGCCGGTCCTTCCGCCCACCAGCAACACCACGTCGCCGGGCTGCGGGTCTTTGCGGACCACATTTGCCGCCGGCGCGGCGCCGATCACGGCGCCGGCTTCCAGCCGTTTGGCCACAAAGCCCGGATGATACCATTCGTCCACCCGTCCCGCAGGGACGCCGATCTGGTTCCCGTAAGAACTGTGGCCGGCGGCTGCCGTCCGCACCAGCTTGCGCTGGGGCAGTTTCCCACGGATCGTGGCCTCCACAGGCCGGAGCGGATCGCCGGCGCCGCTGAGCCGCATAGCTCCATAGACGTAGGCTCTGCCTGACAGCGGATCTCGAATGGCTCCGCCGATACAAGTCGCAGCGCCGCCGAAGGGTTCGATTTCCGTAGGGTGATTGTGGGTCTCATTTTTGAAAAAGAGAAGCCAGTCTTCTTTTTTTCCGTCCACATCCACATCGATCTTCACCGTACAGGCGTTCACCTCTTCCGATTCGTCCAGCCTGTCCAGCATCCCCTTGCTTTTCAGATACTTTGCGTTGACCGTGGCCAGATCCATGAGCGTCACCGGGCCGGTTCGCCCCAATTCCCGACGCAGCGCCAAATATTCTTCATAGGTCGCCTGGGCTTCCGGATCCCCAAATTCCGCTTGATCGATGGCCGTATGGAACGTAGTGTGCCGGCAGTGGTCCGACCAGTAGGTGTCCAGCACCCGGACTTCCGTAAGACTGGGATCTCTGCTTTCCTTTCGGAAGTAATCCCGGCACATCCGAAGATCCTCCAGGTCCATGGCCAGTCCATAGGACTGGAGAAACTGCTCCATGCCCTCCTCTTCCAGCGCGCAAAAGCCTTCCAGGATGGCCACGGGGGCAGGCGCCTCGTAAACCCGCTCCAGGGTGTCGCAGGGCTCCAGGGAGGCTTCCCGGGATTCCACCGGATTGATCACATGCGCCTTGATCCGCTGCAGATCTTCCGGCGAAAGATCCCCGTAAAGCAGCCAGACTCTGGCGTGACGGACCGTAGGGCGCTCTTCGCAGGACAGGATTTGGATGCACTGAGCCGCCGAATCCGCCCGCTGGTCGAATTGACCGGGAAGAAATTCCACGGCAAAGACCGCATCGGCGTCCTTCGGGAGGTCCTCGGTGACCGTGTCCACAGGCGGCTCGGAAAAAACTGCGGTCTTACAGCGTTCCAACAGCGTCGCGTCGATGTGCTCCACGTCGTAGCGGTTCAACATACGGACATCACGAAGTCCTTTGATTCCCAGAAATTCGCGGATCTCCGACAGAAAACCGGAAGCCTCCAGTGCAAACTCTTTCTTTTTTTCCACGTAAATTCGATAAACCATCACTGTTCTCCTCCGGCCAGCGCCTTTTTTCCGATATCAGTCCGGTAGTATGCATTTTCAAATCGAATCTGTGCCACCGCTTCGTAAGCCCGGGAAACGGCCTGGACAAGATCCTCGCCTGTAGCTGTCACGCCCAGCACTCGACCGCCGGCCGTCAACAGTTTTCCATTCTCCGCCCGGACGCCTGCGGCGAAGATCTGCGCAGGGAGTCCGGCGGGTATGGCGATTTCAAATCCGGTGTCGTATTTGATGGGATAGCCGGCGGAGGCCATGATCACACAGCAGGAGTTCCCTTTCGAAAAGCGCACATCGGCCTCTGCCAGCGTTCCTCCGGAAACGTGGATCATGATGCTCAGAAGATCGCTTTCCAAAAGCGGCAGCACGACCTGGGTTTCCGGGTCTCCGAAACGGCAGTTGTATTCGATCACCTTGGGACCGTTGTCCGTGAGCATCAATCCAAAGTAGAGGCACCCCCGAAATGGGCGGCCTTCGCTGTTCATCGCTTCCATCGTGGGGAGAAAAATCTCTTCCATGCACCGGTCGGCGATTTCCTGCGTGTAGAATGGATTGGGTGCGATGGCGCCCATCCCTCCGGTATTAGGTCCCAGATCTCCGGTCTGGGCTCTTTTGTGGTCCATGGACGACACCATGGGAAGCATGGTTTTCCCATCGGTAAAGGCCAGCACCGATACCTCCGGACCGGTCAGGTATTCTTCGATCACCACCCGGTTGCCGCTGTCCCCGAATACTTTTTCCTCCATGATCGCGACGATGGCTTCCATGGCGTCCTGACGGCTTTCCGCGATAAAGACCCCCTTGCCCAGGGCCAGTCCGTCCGCCTTGATGACGATGGGATATTCCGATGTCCGCAGATATTCCCGGGCTTCTTTGGCATCGCCGAAGATCCGGCTGGATGCGGTGGGGATATTGTATTTTTCCATGAGCATTTTAGAGAACACCTTGCTGCCCTCGATCTCTGCCGCCCCGGCGGTGGGCCCGAAGCAGGGGATGCCCATAGCTTCCAGGGCATCCACGGCGCCCAGGACCAGAGGATCGTCGGGCGCCACCACGGCGAAATCCACGCCGTGGCTTCGGGCGAATGTCGTGATCGCCTCGATGTCTTTCGCGCCGATGGGTACGCATTCAGCATCCGCTGCGATCCCGCCGTTGCCCGGCAGGGCATATATTTTTTCTACGTCAGGGTTTTCCTTGATTTTGCGGATCAACGTGTGTTCCCGCCCGCCTCCGCCGATGACCATGATCTTCATCTCGATTCCTTTCGCCTTTCGTTAATGGTGAAACAGCCGCAGCCCCGTAAAGCACATGCCCATGCCAAGCACGTTGCAGGCCTCGATCACCTGGGGATCCCGGATGGACCCGCCGGGCTGGGCAATATAGGACACCCCGCTGGCCGCGGCGCGACGAATATTGTCTTCGAAGGGGAAGAATGCGTCGCTGCCCAGCGCCACACCCCGGACTCCGTCCAGATACGATCTCTTTTCGCTTGCTGTCAATGGCTCCGGTCGGAGAGAAAACACGTTCTGCCAGGCGCCTTCACTCAGGATTTCATCGCTGTTGTCCGATAAATACACGTCGATCGCATTATCCCGCACCGGGCGGCCGATCCCCTCAAGAAACGGCAACGCCAGCACCTTATCGTGCTGCCGCAGATGCCAAAGATCCGCTTTGCCGGCCGCCAGCCGGGTGCAGTGGATCCGGGACTGCTGTCCCGCTCCCACGCCGATGGCCTGGCCGTCTTTGGCAAAACAAACGGAATTGGACTGGGTGTATTTGAGCGTGATCAGGGCAACGATCAGATCTCGCAGGGCCTCCGCCGGCAGCTGTTTGTTCTCCGTGACCACATCGTTCAGAATATCCCGGTCGATCCGGCAATCGTTCCGCCGCTGGCGGAACGTGACGCCGAAGACCTGCTTGCTCTCTTCCATTACAGGCACATAGGACGGATCCATCCGCAAAATCGTATAATTCCCCTTTCGCTTTGTTTTCAAAAGCTCCAAAGCCTCCGGTTCATATCCGGGCGCAATGATGCCGTCGGACACCTCCGGCAAGATCAGTCGAGCTGTGGCGATGTCGCAGGGGTGGCTCAGCGCAATAAAATCCCCGAAGGAAGACATCCGGTCCGTGCCCCTGGCCCGGGCATAGGCACAGGCCAGCGGCGAGCTGTCCACGCCGGATATGCCGTCGGCAAAAACCGCCCGAAGCAATCCTTCCGGCAACGGGATTCCCACAGCGGCGGAGGTAGGACTCACGTGTTTGAAGGACGTGGCGGCAGGCAACTCCAACACTTCACTCAGCTCCTTCACAAGCTGCCAGCTGTTCAGGGCATCCAGAAGGTTGATGTATCCAGGCCGGCCCGACAGGACTTCAAAGGGTAGCGCTTCGCCGTTGTCCATAAACACGTGGGCAGGCTTCTGATTGGGGTTGCAGCCGTATTTCAGTTCCAGTTCTTTCATTGCTTTCTCCTCTTTATCGCCCGTGTCGATTGATCATTACGTTTTGCGTCTTTCTTGTGGCAAAATCTACGCTGCGCACATACAGGGAAATCTTATTATCCGGGTCCAGACTCTCCCACAGATCCCGGGCAAAGCCTTCCGCATCTCCGGGAATATCGATGCGCACCGGTTCGCCTTCGAAGGAAGGAAGCGGCGCGCCGTCCGTCACATACGTGGAAATGAAATGACCGGTCCCCGGCAGCATCGGATAGGAAAACGTCTGACGCAGGCAGCCCGTTCCCTCCGGATCCGCGCTTTTAAGGATGCTCAGGCGGTAGCTTTTCTCCCCGCCGTTCGTCCATTCCGCCAGACCGCTGATCCTGGGCGTAAAGTTGGGCCCGTCGGGTTCAAAGCACCGGGTTTCTAAAGCTTGTTCAAAGGATCCTCCCTGTCGCAGCGCATGGAAGATCGTGTCAGTCTGATCTCCGTTGGTCAGGATGAGACTGTACCGATCGGGCAGGACCAACGCCCGGAGCGGCGCATAGATGATCAGGGCAGGATCCTCCACCTTCGACGGATCGAAAGGCCGGGTGAACAAATCCTGTTCCTTTTCTTCAAAGACGCGATTCCGGCTGTTGGCGCTGCGGCCCATGATAAAATAGACAAAAACCGCATTTTGTCCATTCGGCGCGCACCCCATGGCAAGGCCTCTTCCCGGATAGGGATTGCCGGCCAGCAAGGCAGGCAGAGATCGTTTCTCAAATCGGTTCATCATGGGCTTTGCTCCGTTTCTCTTTCAGCAGCTGTGCTGCCATCATTTCCGCCGCCCGGGGCAACAGGATCCATTCCGCTTCTTCCATGACCCGCCGCTGCAGCGTTTGAGGGGTATCATCCTCTCGAACCTCCACCGCTTTCTGCAGCAGGATTCGCCCTCCGTCCGGAATTTCGTTTACAAGGTGTACTGTGGCGCCGGTCACCTTGACGCCATAGGCCAGAGCCGCCTCGTGGACCCGCAGGCCGTAATACCCTTCTCCGCAGAAAGAAGGGATCAGCGCAGGGTGCACATTGAGGATTCTGTCCGGATACTTTTTAACAAAATCCGGGCTCAGGATGCACAGAAATCCCGCCAAAATCACCAGATCGATCTGTGCCCGGTCCAGAACACTGTGAAGTTCCTCTTCAAAAACGGCTTGCTCCACTCCTCTGCGTCTCACGACCACAGCTTCGCAGCCGCTCTTCTCGGCACGCTCCAACCCGTAGGCGCCTTCTCTGTCTGATACCACCAACTCGACGCGTCCGCTGGACAGCGCGCCGGCAGACTGGGCATCCAACAAGGCCTGAAGGTTCGTTCCTCCGCCGGAAATCAATACGGCAATGCGTATAGGCATCTGTGGGTTCAGCAAAAGACCACTTCCTTTTCTCCGGAGATCACTTCCCCGATCGCCCGGGCCGTCAGTCCCTCCTTTGCCAGCACACGCAGGGCTTCTTCTGCGTCTTCCGCAGCCACGATGGCCGTCATGCCCACGCCCATGTTGAAGGTGTTGAACATATCCCGCTCCGGGATATTTCCGGTCCGGCGGATCAGCTCGAATATCGGATGGATATCCAAGGAAGATCGTTGGATCCTGACGGCTGTGCCCGCCGGGAGGCTCCGGGGAATATTCTCATAAAATCCGCCTCCGGTGATGTGGGCCAGGGACCGTACGCTGACACGAGAGAGCAGTTCCAGCACCGGTCGCACATAAATGCGCGTAGGTTCCAGCAGTACGTCACCCAAAGCACGCCCGTCCAAAGCTTCCAGCGGGGCGTTCAGGTCTGCATGTTCCACATCCAGAATTTTGCGCACCAGAGAATACCCGTTGGAGTGGATCCCGGAAGACGGAAGGCCCAGGATCACATCGCCGGGCCGCACCCGCTCTTTGTCCAGAATACGGCTCCTGTCCACCAATCCAACGGAAAAACCTGCCAGATCGTATTCCCCGTCCTGATAGAATCCGGGCATTTCCGCCGTCTCGCCGCCGATCAGGGCGCAACCGGCTTGCACGCAGCCATCGGCGATGCCGCCCACGATCTCCGCCACTTTTTCCGCCACATTCCGCCCCAGAGCAATATAGTCCAAAAAGAAGAGCGGTCTGGCGCCGCAGCATATGACGTCATTGACACACATGGCCACACAGTCGATGCCCACGGTGTCGTGGCGATCCATCAGGAACGCAAGCTTCAGCTTCGTTCCCACACCGTCGGTGCCGCTGACCAGGATCGGCGCAGAAATGCCCTTCAGATCGGGCGCGAACAGACCGCCAAAGCCGCCCAGGCCTTCATCGGCGCCGGGGATCATGGTCCTGGCTACGTGCTTCTTCATCAGCTCCACAGCCCGATATCCTTCCGTGATATCCACGCCGGCTTTTTTATAACTGTCACTCTGACTCTTGTTCATCGGTTGCTCCGTCCTTTTTTTTCTGCTTATTCTCCGAAATCTTGCCCTCAAAGCGCATTTTGCTGTGATGCGCGGGGATCTCCGTGGGATATTCCCCTGTAAAACAGGCAGAACAGCAGCTGCCTACGGCGCTGTCCCCCGACAGCTTGGGCAGATCCGCCGGATCCAGGTAGCCCAGCGAATCGGCGCCGATCATGGCACGGATCTCCTCTATGCTGTGATTGCATGCGATCAAATGCTCCCGGGAATCGATGTCGGTGCCGTAATAGCAGGGGTTGAGAAACGGCGGGGCAGACGAACGGAAATGAATTTCCGTAGCCCCCGCATCTCGGAGCAAGCCCACGATGCGGGCGCTGGTGGTGCCGCGCACGATGGAATCGTCGATCAGCACCACCCGTTTGCCTCGTACGGTCTTTGCCAGAGGATTCAACTTGATCCGCACCTTTGCTTCCCGGGATTTTTGTCCCGGAGAAATGAACGTTCTGGCAATGTACCGATTTTTGATGAAACCGACCCCGTAAGGAATCCCGGACTGCTTTGAATAGCCCAAGGCCGCATCCAGGCCCGAATCCGGTACGCCGATCACCACATCAGCATCCACCGGATGCGTCAAGGCCAAACAAGCGCCGGCCCGCAGTCGGGCTTCGTGAACCGAGCAGCCGGAGATCACCGAGTCGGGACGAGCAAAGTAGATCAGCTCAAATACGCAGAACCGGCTGGGTTTCTTTCCGCAGTGATCCTTGATGGACCGGACACCGTCCTTCTGGAAAACTACGATCTCTCCGGGAAGGATGTCCCGCACCATAGTGGCGCCTACGGCATCCAGGGCGCAGCTTTCGGAGGCTACGATGTACGTTCCGTCTTCCGTCTGCCCATAGCATAAGGGACGAAATCCATATTCATCCCGGACCGCCACCATTTTGGCCGGAGACATCACCACCAGGGAGTAGGCGCCCTTGAGCCGGTCCATGGATCGGTTCACCGCCTCTTCGATAGAGTTGCATTTCATGCGTTCTCTTGTGATCACATGGGAAATGACTTCCGTATCGCTGGAACCGTGGAAAATCGATCCGGAGTCTTCCAGTTCCGTCCGAAGCTCGAAGGTGTTCACCAGATTACCGTTGTGGGCAATGGCCATGCGTCCCTTGGTGTGGTTTACGACGATAGGCTGACAGTTGGCCCGATCGTTGCCGCCGGTCGTGCCGTAGCGGGTGTGTCCCACCGCCATGCTGCCCTGACCCAGCCGTTCCAGTTCACCCTTGGAAAAAACGTCTTCCACCAGTCCCAGATCTTTATGTGTCCGGAAGACCCCGTCATCGTTGACGGTGATCCCGCAGCTTTCCTGCCCCCTGTGCTGCAAAGCGAAAAGCCCCAGATACGCCAGATCCGCCACGCCGTTGGCAATCGGACTGTAAACACCGAATACGCCGCATTCTTCATGTATTTCATTGAACATGTCTATTCTCCCGAATGATTCTTCCGCTATGCGCCGAGCAGACGGCGAAGGATCTCCTGATACGCGTCCTCCACCTGCCCAAGATCTCTCCTGAAACGATCTTTATCGAGTTTTTCGTTCGTCTTGCTGTCCCAGAACCGACAGGTGTCCGGAGAGATCTCATCGGCCAGAACGATGGTCCCGTCCGCCGTTTTCCCGAACTCCAGCTTAAAATCCACCAACCGGATGCCGGCTTCCGCCAGATAATCCGACAGGATCCTGTTGACCTGCTGCGCATAGTCCTTGATGATCTTAAGATCCTCTTCCGTGGCATACGCCAAAGCCAGGATGTGATCGTCATTCACCATGGGATCGCCCAACTCGTCTTTTTTATAAGAAAATTCCAGCACGGGTTTTTTCAGTTCCAGACCTTCCTCCAGGCCCAGCCTTTTCGCCATGGAACCTGCGGCGAGATTGCGGACGATCACTTCCAGCGGGATGATCCGCACCCTCTTGACGACAGTCTCCCGATCGTTGAGTTCCTGAACGTAATGGGTCGGGACTCCGCTTTGTTCGATCAAGCGCATCAGATGATTGGTCACTCGGTTGTTGATGGCTCCTTTGCCGAGGATCGTTCCTTTTTTTAACCCGTTGAATGCCGTTGCATCATCCTTGTAGGATACGATGCAATAGTTCGGGTCCTCCGTGGCATAGACTTTTTTCGCCTTGCCTTCGTAAATCTGCTCTCTCTTTTCCATAACAGCCTCCTTTTTTGTCCTCTCACTTGCTATACTGCTGAGCGATTGCTTTGTCTTTCTCTGCGACTTCCTCTGCGGCAGAGACTCTGGCCTCATCCAGGCGTTTGGCCAACACCCCGTCCTCCACGGCAAGGATTTGGACAGCCAGCAGAGCTGCATTGGCCCCTCCGTTGATGGCCACCGTGGCCACCGGAATGCCCGACGGCATTTGCACTGTGGAAAACAAAGCGTCAAGTCCATCCAATTCGGAAGACTTGACGGGAAGCCCAATCACGGGCAGGGTGGTGTTGGCGGCCAGCGCGCCGGCCAGATGGGCGGCTTTTCCGGCGGCGGCGATCAAAACGCCGTAGCCTTCTCCTCTGGCTGACTCTGCGAAGGCCTGGGCCGCCCGGGGCGACCGGTGGGCCGAAAGCACCCGCACACTGAAGGGAACGTCGTAAGCTCTGAGCACCGCCAACGTCTTCTCCACCACGGGCAGATCGCTGGTACTCCCCATGATCACTGCGATTTTTTTCATTATGCACCCTCTCTTCGCCAATAAATAAAAGGACAGTCCTTTGGCATCACAAGGATTGCCACACAGGACTGCCCAGACGGTCGGCATTTGTTTTCTGTTTTTTGCTCCCTTGTGGTAACCACTGATCCGTCAGTCACAAAAAACACTTAAATTATGGATAGATTATATCTCGAACGTCTCCTCACTGTCAATACAAATCCCGCAGCGAGCTGCGGGATATTTGCATCTGTATATGGATCTGCAGGATTATCTCTTGCTGAACTGGGAAGCTTTTCTGGCCTTCTTTAAGCCGTACTTCTTCCGCTCTGTCATTCTGGGGTCGCGGGTGAGGAAACCGGCCGCTTTAAGGGCGCCGCGGTTTTCGGGATCCGCTTCGCAAAGCGCTCTGGAAATGCCGTGACGCAGCGCGCCGGCCTGTCCTGTGAATCCCCCGCCGTGGACGGTGGCAACCACGTCGAATTTCGCTTCGGCGCCTACAAGACCCAAGGGCCTTCTGACTTCGCGCTTCAGGATTTCCATGCCGAAATAGTCGTTCAGATCTTTTTTGTTGATGGTGATGCTTCCTTTGCCGGGAATCAGTCGTACTCTGGCAACGGAAGATTTTCTTCTGCCTGTTCCGCAGTATTGCATTTTAGCCATTTCAGTTTCTCCCTTCGCTTAGAAATTCCAGATTTCCGGTTTTTGCGCTTCGTGCTTGTGTTCCGGACCTGCATAAACCTTCAGTTTCTTATACATCTGTCTGCCAAGGGGCCCTTTGGGCATCATGCCCTTGACAGCGTGACGGATAATTTCGTCGGGTTTCTTTGCCTGCAACTTCTCGAAGGTGATCTCCCGAAGACCGCCCGGATAGCCGGTGTGGTGCTTGTAGATCTTTTCTTTTCTCTTCTTGCCCGTTACATGAATGAGTTCGGCGTTGATCACGATCACATAATCGCCGGTATCCAGAAACGGAGTGTACGTGGGTTTTTTCTTTCCGCGAAGGATCGATGCGGCTTCCGTGGCCAGACGCCCCAGAGTTTTTCCCTCTGCGTCCAGCACGTACCATTTTCTTTCGATCTCGGAAGGTTTTGCAATGTAAGATGACATTTGGACCTCCTTGCCTACTGGGATGGGGTTTCCATCTTGTTCGGCGCCTACTCTGATGAGTGCCGCTCATCGGTTTCAGCACTGCAAACTGTAACTGCTCGGCCGCGGCAGCAGAACTGCCTGTGCCTTTGGAAAACTTGCGCTGTTGCTGCAGCGCAAAGGTTATATTATTCCAGAGTGCTTGAAATGTCAAGCGAAACTATTCATTTTTGAGCCCTTCCAACGCAGACAGGTTCATAGCCCGCTTGGCCGGATAATACCCGGACGCCAAACCGATGAATGTAGCGAAAAGGAGGGCGCTGCCGCTGACCCAATAAGGAATCACAGACACCACGGATCCGCTGCTCCCCATGGATCCCAAAAAGCCCTGCATAAAAGGCAGCAATACAGTGTTCAGCATTAAAGAGATGATATAACTGAAGCCCAGCCCGGCCAGTCCTCCGAGAAAACCGATCATGCCGGCTTCCAGAAGGAACATCTTTCGGATGTCCCGTAAATTGGCGCCGATCACCTTCATGACGCCGATCTCCCGGGTCCGTTCATAAATGGACATGATCATGGTGTTGGCAATGCCCAGCGCAGCCACCAGAAGGGAAATGGCGCCGATGCCGCCCAGAATGCCCTGGATCATGGCGGCCGTTTCCTTCATGCTTTCCAGCCAGTCGTTGAGGCTGTAGGTCTCGAAGCCCATCTCATCCCGGATCACGTCGCATACACCACCCACATCGTTGATGTCATCCACATAGACCAATGCCTGCTGATAGACGGTCTTGCCGCCGTTGATCACTTCGCCGTTGGCCTTGCGGATCTCCGTCTGGATTTCCTTCAACGCATCCAGGCTCATGTAGGCCCGGTAGGAGGATTCGTCATTTTCCGCGGCCAGCAGGCCGACGCCCTGACCCTTGTACGTCTCGTAGTGGATATCCCCTTCGCCTTCCTGGGGCGTGCCGTAGCTCCAGTCGCCGGTGAGGATCAGATCGCTGGTGATCACGTCCACCGTGGGTTCTCCGCCGCCCCAGCCGGAACCCTGCTGCTGCCTGGGATTGTAAAACCAACTGGCCACGTTGCGCCCGAAGACCACGGCGTACTTGTCCCCTGCCTCCAAAAGTCGTCCTTCGGCCACTTCAAAGCCGAAGGTTTCCATACTTTCCGGGCGGATCCCGTACATAGAGGTGCTGCAGACCATTCGACCGATGGCCAGCGTCAGGTACTGTTCGATCACCGGCGTCACGGCTGACACACCGGGGATCCCTTCCATCGAAGCGATGGTCTTGTCATCCAGCTCCGTTGTTTTCCCGCTGGAATCCATGCCCCGGCCGTACCCGTAGACCTGGACCGTATGCAGGTTGCCGTAGGATTCGATCTGTTCCTGATAATTTGCGCTGAGACCGAAGCCGATGGACAGCATCACCACGATGGCACAAGTGCCCACCACGACGCCGATCACGGCCAGAATGGTCCGGGTTCGCCGACGCAGAAGATTTCCTGCGCATAGTTCAATGATGTCTCTGTTATTCATTCAGATCAAACTCCTCGTCCCGGATCAGTTTTCTTCTCTTCCGGTATTTCACAGCGCCCAGCACGGCTGCGGAAGCGGCCAGCAGGATCGCAGCGGCCTTCCAGGCGCTCATGCCGCCCGAGGGCATGTCTTCGGGCAAGGGCATATTGGGATCCTCTTCCCACACCATGGCTTCTCCCACCTGGAACGTAAAAAGCTTTTCGATCATCTGCTCATCGCCCGCCGCGTCTTCAAAGGTAAAGGTCACCTTTCCGTTCAGAGGCCCGGGTCCGTTGGGAAAAAAGTTGATACTGTAATAGTCGCTCTTGCCCGAAGCCATGTTGCCCACGTACATCGTGGCCGACCCCTCGACCGTAAAGTCGCCTTCCGCCGTCACTCGGAGGTTGGAAAGCTGGGTCTTGCCCATGTTGTAGTAGTTCACGTTCAGATAGCCCATCTGATCCGCCGTCAGGTAACCGGGATCCAAAATGTCGTCGATGACCAGCCGGGTCTCCTGAATCACCGGAATAGAGATGATATCGCTGGCTGAATACGTACTGCCGGCGGTATCCTCGTAGCTCATGGCCACCGTTATGGTACTCGTCCTCTGCTCTGCGTCTTTTTTTGCAGCCAAACTCATCTGATGGGTGACGGCGCTGTTTGCGGCGATGGAGGGCACATAAAAAGCGTTGCTTGTGCCCACGGGCAGAAATGCGCTGTCATCGCTGGTCACAGTGACTTTGATGTTTTGAAGAGCCGTGCCTGAGCTGGTGTTGTTCAGTGTCAGTGAAAGGGTGAAGGCATTTCCTGCCCGGACCGGCTGTCCGCCATAACTGTAGGCGGAAACCATCAGTTGCGGATTCGTACCGCCGCCGCCGCCCAGGATCATGGTGCCGCCGTATTGGGACACGGTCTGTGTTCCGTCTGCGCTGCCGGCCGAAATCTCAAAAAGTTGGTATTCTCCGCCCTGACGTGCGTTCAGAGTCACGGTGCAGCCCTGGGAAGCCCCCGGTGCGATCCGGTCGATCAGAAAGACATTCTTCGTTTTATTGATCACGCCCTCGGGCACCTTCAGCTCCGCTTTCACGTTGACCGCATCGTAGGCGCTTTGATTGTGAACGGTGAAAGATACGGAAAAATCGATGCCGGCCGACACGGATTCCGGCGCCTGGACATCGCTGATCTCCAGGTCCAGATTACCCGAACCCCCGACTCCGGCCACGGGGACGTAGACCGTTTCCTCCAGACTGACTTCGCTGTTGGAAGTGTTCAACCCTGAAATCCGTACCGCCACAGGATAACTCTTGCTTTCCAGATCACTGTCCGCGGCGATGGGATACTCGGCCACATATGTACTGCCGATAGACAAATATCCGACATTGATCGTAGCCGCGCCGCTGGCGATGGACAATCCTTCGGGCAGGGTCAGGCTGATCCTGGCATTTTTGATGGCCGTGTTGCCCCGATTGAACAAGGAGAGCTTCAGTATTTGCGTTTGTCCCGCTGCCAGAGTATTCCCCCCGGACACCGAATAGGTCACGTCGAAGGCGGCACCACCCAAAGAGGAATAACTGTCCATGTTGCGTGAAACATCCAAAGTGATATTCTGTTCATTAATAACTGTGGCAGATCCATCATCGGCGATTGCTCGTACTTTCAAAGTGTGCGCTCCTACCGAAGCTCTTTTATCAACCTTGACCGCGAACGTACCGGTTTGATTCGTCCCCCCGGTAAAAATACCGGTGGAGCCGGAAACGACCGTTATATCGCTATCGGAAGAAGTCAACGTCAAACTGTAATCGCTGGTGCCCGACAGCACTCTGGCCTCGACTTCAATGTAGATCCCGTCTCCCTGCACCGCGTCGAATCCGGCCGTATGGCTGATGCTGATGGAATCGGCCGCGAAAGCTGCCGCAGGCATCATCGCCACTGCCACCAGCGCCGCCGACAGCATCAAACCAATTCTTTTAATACTGCTCTTACTATGCTTTTTCATCTTCTCTCCCTCTGACTTCCCGTTTGACTATATTTCCATCCTGTATCGTAAGGATCGTATCTGCGTATTCGGCGATGGTTCGATCGTGAGACACCAGGATCAACGTCATGCCGTGACGACGCACCTGATCCACGATGATCTCCATCACTTCCTTCGTGGTGTTGGAATCCAGATTGCCCGTAGGTTCATCGGCAAAAAGGATCTTGGGATTACCCACCAGCGCCCGGGCGATGCCCACCCGCTGCTGCTGTCCGCCGGACATCTGGGAGGGCTTGCGGTTTTCATAACCTTCCAGTCCCACGGACTTCAGGGCGGACTTGCCGGCCCGGAGACGCTTGGACTTATCCATGCCCCGAAAGGTCAGGGGTATGGTGACGTTTTCAAGCGCCGTCATGCTGGGGATCAGATGATAGGCCTGAAAAATAAAGCCGATGTTCTTCTGTCGAAAGAGCGTCACCTGGGATTCATTCAACTTGTGGATAGGAATATTGCCGACCCATATTTCCCCCCGGGTAGGCTTTTCCAGCCCGGCCACCATGTTCAAAAAAGTGGATTTTCCGGAGCCTGAAGTCCCAAGGAAGCACACCATTTCTCCTTTGCGGATATCCAGACTCACATCGTCCAGAGCCACGACTTTTTCCTGGCCCATCCGATATACTTTTCTTATGTGATCCACGCGGATCAGCGGTTTTTCGTTTTTTTCAGTCATAAATCCGTTCCTTGCGCCGAAGTCCGAAATGCCGGTTCAGGCCGACATTCCAAGTGTACTACCCTTTGTAGTACAGGTCAATCCTTTCCCATACAAAAGAGCGGGCGCTATTATTTTAGACGCCGGTCCGGCGGAAAAGTTCCGCCGGTTGACATTTCTTTCGATTCGATTAGTATAAATACCGTGTGCTATGAATATGAATAAAGATAAAAAAAATCTATATATCGGCATCTTGATGATCATACTGTCTTCCTTGTGTTTTGCCGTGATGTCGTTTTTCATCAAAAGCGCCGGAGATCTGCCGACCGCTCAGAAGAGCTTCTTCCGAAACCTGGTCTCTTTCTTCTTTGCCCTGACTCTTATGAAAAGAAACGGAACCCCGCTTATGATGCCCCGGGGCATTCTGAAAGATCTGCTTCTCCGATCTTTCTTCGGAACTCTGGGTGTCCTTTTCTATTTCTATTCTGTGGATCACCTGGTGCTTTCCGATGCCACGGCGCTGAACAAACTGGCACCCTTCTTCACCATTCTGTCCAGCTGGCTGCTGCTGCGGGAGCGGATCACACAGACCCAGGCGCTGGCTGTGGCAGGCGCCTTTGCAGGCAGCTTGCTGATCATTAAGCCTTCCTTCGAGAATGTTGCTCTTTTCCCCGCAGGCGTGGGTTTTCTAAGTGGCCTTTTTGCCGGACTTGCCTACACCATGGTGCGGAAATTGGGACATTCCGGCGTTAACGGATCCTTCGTCGTCCTGTTTTTTTCGGGCTTTTCCTGCATCAGTCTCCTTCCGCTGTTGCTGCTGGACTACCATCCCATGGATTCGAGCCAGCTGGGATTCCTGCTGATGGCCGGCCTGTTTGCCGGCGGCGGGCAATTCACCATCACTTCGGCCTATTTCCACGCCCCGGCCCGGGACATTTCCGTCTATTCCTATTCCCAGATCCTTTTCGCATCTCTGATCAGCTTTTTCACGTTCGGAGAATGGCCCGACGGCTGGAGCTTTTTGGGGTACGGGGTCATACTGGCCATGGCCGTGCTGATGCGGCGCAGTGGCGGGCAGACACCGCAACCGAAGCAAAAGCAATAAAAAAGGCGGCAACGCCGCCTTTTTAAATATCTATATACGGACTTGGTGGAAGGTCTTCTTTCCTTTTTTGAGCAGGATCACGCCGTCCCGGAACAGATCCGCAGTGATTTGCAGTTTCGGATCCGTTATTTTTTCTCCGTTGATGGTCAGTCCGCCCTGTTCGATGGTCCGGAAACCTTCGCCGTTGCTGGGTACCAGCCCGCACTCCCGCAAGAGCGTTACCACCCCCATCCCGTCCCCTTCGAACCGGCTTCGGTCAAAGGCGGTCGATGGCACATTTTCCAGTTCGCCGCCGCCGCCGAAGGCTGCTCTGGCAGCTTGCTGCGCTTTTTCAGCTTCTTCTTTGCCATGGATCAGGTTTGTGACTTCATACGCCAAGACTTCCTTAGCGGTATTGATTTGCTCCCCTTCCAGCGCAGACAGTCGATTCACTTCTTCCATAGGCAGGAACGTGAGCATGCGCAGACACTTGTTCACATCGGCGTCCTCGGTGTTGCGCCAATATTGGTAGAATTCGTAAGGCGAAGTTTTCTCAGGGTTCAGCCACAGGGCACCCTTTTGGGTCTTGCCCATTTTCTTGCCTTCGCTGGTCGTGAGCAGCGCAAAGGTCATTCCATAGACCTGCTTGCTCAGTTCCCGGCGGGCAAGATCCGCGCCGCCCAGAATATTGGACCATTGATCATTGCCGCCGAACTGCATTTTGCAGTCCAGATCTCTTGCGAGTACCATGAAGTCGTAGGACTGCATGAGCATGTAATTGAACTCCAGGAATGAAAGCCCTTTCTCCATTCGCTGCTTGAAGCACTCGGCCCGGAGCATGGCATTGACGCTGAAATGCCTGCCGATATCCCGTATAAATTCAATGTAGTTCAGTGTTTGCAACCAGGAAATGTTGTTGACACATATGGCTTTTCCCGGATCCGGATCCTTATTGATCGTCCCCTTCCCCAGCGTTGTGCCGGAAGGGGTGTACATGAATTCTTCGTCAAATTCCAGAAATCTGCGGAACAATCCTTCAAAAAGAACACAATTATCCCGGATCACCGTTGGCGTCATCATCTGGCGCATATCCGTCCGGCCTGAGGGGTCCCCCACCATGGTGGTGCCGCCGCCGATGAGCACGATGGGCGTGTGGCCGTATTTCTGCATGTACATCATGATGATGATCTGCATAAAATGGCCCACATGAAGGCAATCCGCCGTCGGATCGAATCCGATATAGAACCGGATCTTTTCTTTCCCGAGAAGCTCCCGGATCTCGTCGTCGTGGGTAGTCTGCTCGATAAAGCCGCGCTCTTTGAGCACGTCGAACACGTTGTCATGGCTGCTGATATTGTCGGGTATAAAATTCATGATCCTTCTCCGTTGTCGCTTATTTTGTACCGTAGAGCCGATCTCCGGCATCGCCCAGACCGGGAACGATATAGGCGTGATCGTTTAGATTCTCGTCCTTGGCCGCGATGAAGATATCCACATCCGGGTGAGCCTTCTGAAGCACTTCGATTCCCTCCGGCGCAGCGATCAGGCACATGAAGATGATCTTCTTTCCGCCGCGCTGCTTAATAAAGTCAATGGCCGCGGCTGCGGAACCTCCCGTGGCCAGCATGGGATCCACTACAAAAATTTCCCTCTTTTCGATATCGGAAGGCAGTTTGCAATAATACTCTATAGGCAAATGGGTTTCCGGATCTCGATACAAACCGATGTGGCCGACCTTGGCATTGGGGATCAGGGCCAGCATGCCGTCCACCATGCCCAGTCCGGCGCGAAGGATCGGAACGATGGCGATATCCTCGCCTTGCAGCATATTCATGGTCGTCCTGCACATCGGCGTTTCGATCTCCACGGACTGGAGCGGCAGATTCCTGGTTGCCTCGAAAGTCATGAGCATGGCGACTTCCCGAACCAGTTCTCTGAAATCTTTTACCGATGTTTCTTTTTTGCGCATCATCGCGGTTTTGTGCTGGATCAGCGGATGATCAAAAACGTATACTCTTCCCATATTGTCTCCTTCTGCGCATTCCCCTGCGCACCTCAGTCACTTCTGTCCGCGGGGGCTCACATTTCATCCAGAAGCCGCACACGCCTGGCGTGACGGTCTCCCTCGAATGTGCTGTCCAGCCACCGGTCCAGGATCTCCACGGCTTCGGCCGGAGCCAGAATGCGTCCGCCCAGAGCCAGGATGTTGGCATCGTTGTGTTTCTTGGCCATTTCAGCCATAAAGCAATTGGTTGCCACGGCGCAACGGATCCCTTTTACTTTATTGCAGGCGATAGAAATGCCCACCCCGGTACCGCAGAAAGCGACGCCGCAATCTGCTTCTCCGGCCATGACCGCTTCGCCGATGCATTTGCCGTAGACCGGGTAATCCACCGATTCTTCCGAATGCGTACCCAGGTCCAACACTTCAAACCCTCTCTCGATCAAATGCTTCTCGATTTCTTCTTTCAGCGTAAATCCGCCGTGATCACTGGCCAGTGCAATTTTCATTTTATACCTCCTCGATCCGATAGCCCGCTGCCTTGAGCATTCGGTTCATGATGGAAAAGCCTACGGAATCCTCTGTCGAAACCGCCGCCGCCAATATCAGGTCCACGCCGGTCTGGTCCATTTGACGCAGCCGGGAAAAGAAGTCTCTTGCGATCAGATGCTTTTCTGCCTGCCCGTAGAGCAGTGTTCCCACTTTTTTGCCCGCAGCTTTTTCCTGCAAGCGGCGTTCCTCGATGATCCTGACGACGACCTCGGGGTCTCCTTTAAAAACAATCATCTCCGCCCGGGGCGCGTAATGCCGGTATTTCATCCCCGGCGCCCGGGGCGCGGACTTCGGATCCATAGGTTCTGTGATCGCCGGATCGTAGGTGACGGGCTGTCCTAAAGCGGCCTCGATCTCTTCGGGGGTCACCAGACCGGGTCGCAGAATCAACGGAGCGGGGCCTGTCAGATCCAGCACAGTGGATTCAAGACCGACCCTTGAGGGATCTCCCTTGATGATGGCGTCGATCCGTCCGTCCAGATCGGCTCGCACGTGCTCCCAGCAGGTGGGGCTGGGATGGCCGGACAGATTGGCCGAAGGCGCCGCCACCGGCGTCCGGGCCAACCGGATCAGCTCCAGAGCCACTGCGTTGTCCGGGATTCGAAGCGCTACCGTAGGCAATCCGCCGGTTGTTGCGTCGGGCACGGAAGCTTTTTTGCGGACCACCAGGGTCAGGGGGCCGGGCCAGAATCGTTCGGCCAGCCTTGCGAAGGTCTCCGGGATATCTTCGGTAAGATGGACTGCTTCTGCGGGGTCGGCCAAATGGACGATCAATGGATTGTCCGAGGGCCTTCCCTTCGCTTCGTAGATCAGTGCTGCCGCACTGGGATTCATGGCATCGCCGCCCAGACCGTAGACCGTTTCTGTGGGAAAAGCCACCAGGCCGCCGGCGGAGATGATGTCTGCAGCCAACCGAAGATGCTTGGGACTCGTGGTGAGCAGCCGCGTCTTCATCACTACAGCTTCTTCAGCTTTTCAGCTTGGTCGCCTGTGTGGAGCGCATCGACGATCTCGTCGATATCCCCGTCCAGGAAGCTGTCCAGCCGATAGATCGTCATTCCGATCCGGTGATCGGAGACCCGCCCCTGGGGGAAATTATAGGTGCGGATGCGCTCGGACCGGTCGCCGCTTCCCACCTGGCTCTTCCGCGCTTCCGACTGCTCTTCGTGCTGCTGTTGCTGCTGCATGTCGTAGAGGCGGGCCCGCAGGACGCCGAAGGCTTTATCTTTATTCTTGATCTGTGATTTTTCATCTTGGCACGTGACCACCAACCCTGTGGGCACATGGGTGAGCCGGACTGCCGAGTCCGTGGTATTGACCGACTGGCCGCCGTGGCCGCTGGAGCGATAGACATCCACCCGCACATCGTTGGGATCCAGATCCACTTCCACGTCGTCCACCTCCGGGAGGACTGCCACCGTGGCCGCAGAGGTGTGTATTCGCCCCTGAGACTCGGTTTCCGGCACCCTTTGGACCCGATGGACCCCGGACTCGTATTTGAGGCGGGAATAAGCTCCTTTTCCCTTGATGATCATTACGGCTTCCTTGACGCCGCCGATACCGGTATCGTTCAGATCCGTCAGCTCGGTCTTCCAGCCTTTCCGCTCCGCGTAGCGCGTATACATGCGCAACAGGTCCGCGCCAAAGAGAGCTGCCTCGTCACCGCCTGTTCCGGCCCGGACCTCCATGATCACGTTTTTTTCATCCTTGGGATCTTTGGGAATCAAGGCGATTTGAAGCTCCTGGATCAGAACGTCCTTCTTATCCTCCAGTTCTCCCAGCTCCGCCTTGGCCATGGCGCGCATTTCTTCGTCCAGGCCGTTTTCCTCCAACATCCCCCTCGTGTCTGCCAGATCCTGAAGTACTTTTTTGTATTCCCGGTATTTGGAGACGATGGGCTCCATGTCGCTGATCTCCTTGATGTGTTTTTGCCAAACCACTTGGTTGGCGATCACATCGGGATCCGACACGGTCATGCTCAACTCGTCGTATTTTTCCAGTAAAAAGTCTAACTTTTGAAACATATCGATTCCTGTGATTCTTTCCGTTGTTGATTTTTCGCAAACTCGAAAAATTATAGCACATTCCCATGGCTTTCGCAACGCATAACGCGCTCCGGTCAGATCCGCGAGAGCGCGGCGCCGATCACAGAGCGCAGGGAATCGATGCCCAGCCGCGCCATAACCCCGGGCAACGCCAAAATGACATCTCTGCAGGCGTAGGGGTTTATCAGGTTTTCCGAACCGAGCGCTACTGCCGTGGCCCCGGCCATCATCATCTCGATCACATCTTCTGCGCCGGAGACGCCACCCATCCCGATGACGGGCACATCCAGAGCTTCCGCTACTTGATTCACCATCCGCAGCGCAACGGGAAAGACTGCCGGGCCCGAAAGTCCTCCGGTCCCGTTGCCCAGAAGAGATTTGCCGGTTCGCAAATCGATGCGCATCCCCACCAGCGTGTTGATCAGGCTGAATCCGTCTGCTCCGACGGCTCTGCAGGCGCGGGCGATGGCGACGATGTCCGTCACATTGGGAGACAGCTTGACGTATAACGGCTTCGTCGTAACTTTTTTTACCGCCTCGGTGACTGCGGCGGCGCTGCCGGGCGAGGTGCCGAAGCTCATTCCGCCCTCGTGCACATTGGGACAGCTGATATTTAATTCGATCAGTCCGACCTGGGGCTCCCTGTCGATACGCCGGCAGCATTCAACATACTCGTCCACGGAGAATCCGCCGATATTTGCGATGACTTTCTTGTGGAATACCTTTGCCAGCGCCGGCAGTTCCTCCCGTATCACGGCTTCGATTCCCGGATTCTGCAGGCCCACCGCATTGAGCATGCCGGCTGAACATTCGGCAATCCTTGGCTGAGGATTGCCGAAACGGGGTTCCAGCGTGGTTCCCTTAAATGAAAAAGATCCCAGGATATTGATATCGTAGAACTCCGCATATTCCCGTCCGTAGCCGAAGGTGCCGCTGGCCGCCAGGACCGGATTATCCAGTTGCAGTCCGCTGAGCGTTACACTTGTGTCCATAGGATTTCCCCTTTGTCGAAAACCGGTCCTTCTTTGCACACCCGGACTGCGCCCCGGGTCGTTTGGATGCTGCAGCCCATGCAGGCACCGAAACCGCATCCCATCCTGGCTTCCAGGCTAAACTGGCCTTGCAGCGCGGCGGTCTTTTCCGCCAACGCCCGCAGCATGGGCATCGGTCCGCAGGCGTACAAGCAGGAAAAGCGGGACGGATCCTCCGGACCGATGAGATCCGTCACCAAACCCCGGGCGCCGGCGCTGCCGTCCCGAGTGACGATCCGAACCGAGGCGCCCGAGTCGATCAGACCGATAAAATCTTCCAGAACGACAGCCTCGTCGCAAGTGTTGAAGCCCAGAATGACCGAGGGCTTCCTGCCCGCCAGAGCCAAAGCTCTTGTAAGTCCGTACAGCGAAGCCGCGCCATAGCCGCCTCCGACAACCAAAGGCCGGTCTCCCGCCCGAGCCGCATCGTAGCCGCAGCCCAGTCCGCTGAGCACATCCGCCCGAGTTCCCGACGTCCATTCGGACATCCGTCGCGTCCCGTCGCCTGCCACCTTATAGACGATCGTCGCGCGGCCGGGGCGCGCTTGATAGACTGAAATGGGCCGCCGAAGATACTTCCCGGGAACCGACACGTTCAGAAAATCTCCGTCCCCGCGGATCTCCCCGGTTTCCCCGTCAAGCTCCATGCGAAACAAATCCGCCCCGAGCGGTCGATTGCTTGTTACGGTAAAAATGTCCTGCCGCAATGTATTTCCTTTCTGTTGCGCCGAAGACCCATGAAGCATGTTTCATTGGATATCCAACGCCGCGCACTTGTATTATGTAAACTTTTGTTTTCCTTTTTGCGAACGTTTATCAACACGTTCAAAAGGGCTTGTCTTTAGGGCTGCATTCGGTTTTCCCCATATGGGAAATAAATTGTATACAATTTTATCCACCGGAGGCTGTGGAAAAGAGCAAAACGCTTGGAACCTTTATTTGCAATATGTCTTACCCACATTGGGAAAGTTTTGCATAAAGTTTTCCACAGGTTCTCCCGCCAAAAGTTGCTCTTTATTTGTCACCTCGCTGTTTGCAAGGTATTTGGGGAACCGTTCAGAGGATATGCAATATTTCCCACATTTGTACTTCTCAAATATGGTACAATGATTATCAAATATTTTACCACACATCCCGGAAGATTTGAATACGAACCGACGCAGACCGCGCGAAAGGAAGGAATCAATGGCTACGCTTAAAAAGTATCAGACACACGTCTGCCGAAAGGAAGATCTCTTCTCCGTAAAAGACATCATCGACACTTCAGATCGGTGCCGCGCTCTGGACCTGCGCCATGTGCCCGATACGATCCTTGTGGAATTGGAAGAAACCATCTTCTACCCCGAAGGCGGCGGTCAGCCCTGCGATCTTGGCACGATGGACGACAGACCGGTTCTCGATGTTTTCGAAAAGAAAGAGACCGGTATCATTTATCATCGCCTTCCCTGCGTTTCCGGCGTCGATCCCCTGTTTGCGGGAAAGCAGGTCCGATGCGTGCTGGACTGGGACCGTCGACTTACCCATATGCAGATCCACAGCGCCGAGCATCTGATGTCCGGTCTGATTTGGGAAATGTACAGTGGAATCAACAAAGGTTTCCACATGGGAAAGGATTATGCCACCATCGACATTCAGCTGCCGCAGGACAGCAGCTGCGCCGAATTCACAGAAGAGATGACAGACCGGCTGGAGCTTGCGGCGAACAGCATTGTGTGGGAAAACATCCCGATCGTCACTCGCTTTTGCACGACTCGGGAAGAAGCCGCGTCCCACCCGCTTCGCAAACCCCTGGATCTGGACGAAGATATTACCGTCGTCAGCATCACAAACGAAACGCGAACTTACGATTGCTGCGCCTGTTGCGGGACCCACGTGCCGCAGACGGGCGGCATCGGCCTGATCAAGCTGTTGAAAACAGAGAACTACAAAGGAATGACCCGCATCACCCTTACCGCCGGACGGCCGGCGTATCAGGATGCGGCGCTCCGGCAGAAAATCACTTCCGCCTTGTGCGCCCGATACTCCACCGAAGTCGATCAGCTGATGGAACGGATCAACATTCAGGAAAGCAAAAACGGCGCCGCACGCAAGGAACTTTATGATCTGAAAAAGGATCTGCTTCAGGAAGAAGGGCGAATACTCACCGAGGCTTGGAGCCGAAAGCCGGATCCCTCCGAGCTCACAACCAGGCCTTCCATACGAGTCCACCGCTACCACCGTTATTCCGCCGACGATCTTCAGACGCTGGGCAGATCTCTGGAAAAACAGCTGCCCGGACCCGCAGCGCTGGTATCGGAGAGGGAAACCACCGCCATTCTGCTATCGGAGGGAACCCCCGACTGCGGAAAATTGGTCCGGTCGTACGCTTCCATGTACGGCGGAAAAGGCGGCGGGAATCCTCAGCTGGCCAGGGCCATCTTCAATAAACAGGAAGACCTGGATTTGTTTCTGGATCTGATCGAAAAACACCTGCGCTGAAAAGCAGGTGTTTTACTATATATAGTATATTTTGCTCTGAGTTATTCTGCTCTGTGCTCGTTTCTGCCTTCTCCTCCATTATCTGGATGATTTTCTATAATATATTCCCTTTTTCTGTAATAGGGCAAATATATTCTATTTGCCTCTCGTGTTTTTACGCAAATAATTCCTGCTTTTATTATAATAATTCCTGCTTTGATGGCTATAATTAAGAATTATTCAAGATATTTTCTTATTTGTCACGATTATTGACAGAATTATTGCATTTGTATTGATTAGCTAAATTTATTTGTTAAAATAGTCCTGTACTTTATAACTTTCCATTTCATTTTATTTGGAGGTGAAATAATGGGATTTTTTGATTTTATCGATGCTGCGAATGCACTCGTCTGGGGTCCGCCCCTGATGATCCTGCTTCTGGGCGTCGGACTCATCCTGACCGTCACCACAGGCTTCTTCCAGTTCAGACATTTCGGCTGGATCATGAAGAAGACCTTCGGCTCGATGATGAAAGACGCCGGCGCCGGCGAAGGAACCATTTCCCCCTGGGAAGCGGTTACCGTTGCAATCGGCGGCGCAGTCGGAGCCGGAAACATCGGCGGCGTGGCTTCGGCCATCGCAGTCGGCGGACCCGGAGCGATTTTCTGGATGTGGCTCTGCGCCCTGGTGGGCATGCTCACCAAGATGGCGGAAGTTACCCTGGCGCTGCACTACAGACAGCCTGACGTATGGGGCGACCGCTACGTCGGCGGACCCACCTATTACATGCAAAAAGGTTTGGGCGAAGAAAAAGGTTGGGGCGGTCTCTACAAGATCCCCGCGCTGATCTTCGGCGTCGGCATCTTCATCGCCTTCTTCCTGACCATGCAGTGCTACAACACCGCGGAAGCCATCAACTCCACCTTCCCGTCCATCGGCATGATCCCTGTGGCTGTGGTCTACTCTCTGGCTGTGTACGCCATCATCTGGGGCGGACTGAAGAGCGTTGCTTCCTATGCAGGCAAGCTGGTGCCCTTCATGTGTGTTATTTACGTCGTATTCGGACTTTTCATCATCATCAGAAATATCGGCGAACTTCCCGCAGCTTTTGGATTGATCTTCAGCAATGCCTTTACCGGCACCGCTGCAACCGGCGGATTCGCAGGCGCAGCGATATCGGTAGTCATTCAGCAGGGACTCAAGAGAGCCCTGTACTCCAATGAAGCCGGCTGGGGAACCTCTCCCATGGTCCATGCCACCGCTGTGGTCGAACATCCCATCGAGCAAGGTCTCTGGGGCTGCTTCGAAGTATTCGTGGACACCGTCGTTGTCTGCACCATTACCGCGCTGACCATCATGGTCACAGGACTTTGGAGTTCCGGTCTTGCCGGCGCCTCCCTGACCCTGGCTGCTTTTGAAAGCGGTATCGGTTATGTGGGCCGCGTGATCATCGCGCTGTGCACCTTCCTGTTTGCCATGACTACCAGCACCGGTTGGTTCACCTACTACGACACGCTGCTGAGACACGCGTTCGGCGACGACTCTCCCTTCAGAAAGACCATCATCTGGCTCCTGAAGGCCACCTACTCGATCCCCGGCTTCCTGGCAGTGTTCCTGACCATCAACAGCGGGTTCGGTTCCTCCAGAGTCTGGGCCATCGTGGATCTGTCCACCGGCGTTCCCACCTTTGCAAACCTGTTTGCGATGCTCTTCCTTCTGAAGACATTCCTGAGTCTTCTCAAAGATTACAAGGCTCGTTACATGGGCATCGGCGAAGTGGATCCCGACTTCGTGCTCTGGTACGAAGACAAGAAAAAGCTTGCCGCAAAATAGTTTGACAAGCAAAGGGAAGGACGATTCGTCCTTCCCTTTTTTCTTTAGGCAAATCGGATTGCTTTTCAATTGGTTCCTTAGAGATACTCTCTCAGCGATCGCAGTACTTTTCCACGGATCCCGCGGATCGTGCGCCCGTGAAACAGGGAGCTGATCAAAGCTTCCTCCACGGTTTCCACGGCAGCTTCAAACACCGGAGACAGCTCCTCGTCATACAGCATGCGAATTTCCTTGAATTTGCTTTCGTTGAAATGTTCCATGCGGTTCGCAGTGGAAAACGCAATGGCGATATCTCCGCTTCCGTTCCCGGAATAAGAGCCGGTCCTGGCCAGAGCGTGAGTGGCCCGCAGCGCAACGCGCCGAAGCTGCCGGTCCACCATAGGAATATCGGTGGCGATGATGATGATGCAGGATCCTTTGTCCTCTTGGGTCCGCTCTGCCCGGATCCGCCGCCCCACGGAGTCGCCGCCGATCACCAGATTATCATCGGTGCCGTAGTTGGTCATGGCAATGGCGCCGATCCTATAGTCGGCCCCCTCCAGTTCCAACTTTCTGGATGCGGATCCGATGCCGCCCTTCAAGCCCATCATTTCCATTCCCGTCCCGCCGCCCACGGGTCCCTCCTCAAAATCTTCTCCCGCATTCCGGATGGCCTCAAGGACGTGATCCTCTGTGACGTGAAGCCCCCGGATATCGTTCAGCTCTCCGTCATTGCACTCGGTGACTACGCAGTTGACCGTACCGGTCTTAACGCCGATCTCCGGATTTTGGGACAGCATGTAACGAACGCAGGCCGTAAGCGCCGTCCCCACCGATAGAGTGTTCGTCATAAGAATCGGGCTTTCCAACGTCCCGAGCTCCTGAATCTGCACCAATCCCACGCTCTTTCCGAAGCCGTTGATCACGGATACGCCGGCAAACAGCTTTTCTCGAAAGAGATTATCCGGGTGAGGAAGAATCGCCGTTACACCCGTTTGGATATCTCCGTCGCTGAGCGTCACATGCCCCACTTTGACGCCGGGCACGTCTGTAATCAGATTTCTGCTTCCTTTCTCAAATTTCCGAAAAAGCTTCTTTTCATTTTGTCGATCCAATCCCATTTTTTATTCTCCTCTTATTTATAAAGCAAACTTTAGTTATAACGATATTATTAGGCATTTTAGACATTATATCAAGTATATTTTGCCATTTGGTAGAATTATTCCTCACATATATCTTTTAGTCATGAATATTGACAGATTTTTCATACTGCTATTGCGTCCTGAACGTGGTTCCTCTAGAATGAAATTGTACTTTATTTCTTTTTTTATTTCATACTTTGGAGGTGAAATAATGGGATTTTTCGATTTTATTGATGCTGCGAATGCACTCGTCTGGGGTCCGCCTTTGATGATTTTGCTGATCGGCGTCGGACTCATCCTGACTTTTACCACAGGTTTCTTCCAGTTCAGACATTTCGGCTGGATCATGAAGAAGACCTTCGGTCAGATGATGAGCAAAGCCGGTGGCGGCGAAGGAACCATCTCCCCTTGGGAAGCGGTTACCGTAGCAGTCGGCGGCGCAGTCGGAGCCGGCAACATCGGCGGCGTGGCCTCGGCCATCGCAGTCGGCGGACCCGGAGCCATCTTCTGGATGTGGCTCTGCGCGCTGGTGGGCATGCTCACCAAGATGGCAGAAGTCACCCTGGCGCTGCACTACAGACAACCCGACGTATGGGGCGACCGTTTTGTCGGCGGACCCACCTATTACATGCAAAAAGGTTTGGGCGAGGAAAAAGGCTGGGGCGGTCTTTATAAGATCCCCGCGCTGATTTTCGGCGTTGGCTTGTTCATCGCATTCTTCCTGACCATGCAGTGCTACAACACTTCGGAAGCCATCAGCTCCACGTTCCCGTCCATCGGCATGATCCCCGTAGCCGTTTTCTATTCGATACTTGCTACAGCCATCGTACTGGGCGGACTCAAGAGCGTTGCCGGCTGGGCCGGCAAACTGGTGCCCTTCATGTGCATCATTTACACCGTATTCGGACTCTTTATCATTATTAGAAACATCGGCGAACTGCCCGCCGCACTCGGCATGATCTTCAGCAACGCTTTCACCGGCACCGCTGCAACCGGCGGATTCGCTGGCGCGGCTGTAACAGTCGTGATCCAGCAGGGCCTCAAGAGAGCGCTGTACTCCAACGAAGCCGGCTGGGGTTCTTCTCCCATGGTACACGCCACAGCTACTGTGGATCATCCCATCGAGCAAGGCCTCTGGGGTTGCTTCGAAGTATTCGTTGACACCATGGTCGTCTGCACCATTACCGCGCTGACGATTCTGACCACCGGTCTTTGGGACTCCGGCCTTGCCGGCGCTTCCCTGACCCTGGCAGCGTTCGAAACAGGCATCGGTTATGTGGGCCGCGTGATCATCGCGCTCTGTACCTTCCTGTTCGCCCTGACCACCACCACCGGTTGGTTCACCTACTACGACACCCTGCTCAGACATGCTTTCGGAGAAGACTCTTCCTTCAGAAGAGGACTCATCTGGGCCCTCAAGATTTTCTATGCGGTCCCCGGTTTCCTGGCAGTATTCCTGACCATCAACAGCGGTTTCGGCTCCTCCAGAGTCTGGGCCATCGTCGACCTGTCCACAGGCGTTCCCACCTTCGCGAACCTGTTTGCGATGCTCTTCCTCTTGAAGAAATTCCTGGAACTCCTCAAGGACTACAAAGCCCGTTACATGGGTATCGGCGAAGTGGATCCCGATTTCGTGATCTGGTACACAGACAAGAAAAAGCTGGCAGCCAAATAAGCTGTTCCAAGCAACAACGTAACAAAAAGCCCGGTCTTCTGACCGGGCTTTTGATTATGCCTTTCGAAGTTCCTTACCCATAAAAGACACCGCGCGGTCTGCCAAAACTTCCATCGGATCCAGATAAAAATCATCCAGCTTTCGTTCCCTGCCGACCACAGACAATTCCGTGCAAGCCAGCAGCGCCCCGGCGCAGCCTGCGGCCCGAAGGCCTTCGCCGATCCGTTTCAGCGCTTCTTCGTCGGAAGGCTGCCCTCTTTTGACACATCCGTAAATCAAATGCATCACCGCCTGCTGTACTTCGCAATCCGGGATCCAGGGTGAAAGCCCTCTGGCGCTCAAGGCTTCCTGGTACAACCCGGTTCGGATGGTCCCGTCGGTGGCCAGAATTCCGATGCGGCTGTGTGGACGGGTTTTCGCAAGCTCGTCCGCCGTTTCGCGAATCATGCTGATCACCGGGATATTCAGTTGGTCTTCGAGCCGGTGAATAAAGTAGTGGGCTGTGTTGCAGGCTACGGCAATCCCTTTGCAGCCCAATGATTCCAAGGTTCTGCAGTCCTGAAGCAACAAATCGCACACCACTTGGATATCTCCGCTCAGGATCGCCTCGGTCCGGTCCGGCATGGTGGCATGGCTTAAAAGGACCAGATCGATATGGTCCTGATCACTGTCAGCCAATGTCTTTTCAGTGATCCTGCGGTACAGCAATTGCGAGGCCAGGGGGCCCATTCCGCCCAAAATTCCCAGTATGTTTTTCATCTCTGTTCCCACGTATACGCGGGGAGGGCGACATCGCCCTCCCCGGAAATAGCTATTTTTCTTCCATTGCTTTCAGGTCATCCGCCACGATAAAAGTCGCCTCCGTGGCGGCTCTTACGTCTTCCACGGTGAATTCCGGATGCAATTCCGTAAGTGTCAGTCCTTCGGGTTTGTATTCCATCACGCACATTTCGGTGATGATCATATCGACACATTTCCGGGCGGTCAAAGGCAACGTACATTTTTTCAGGATTTTAGGAGCGCCCTTCTGTGTATGCTGCATGGCAATAATCACCTTCTTGGCGCCGACCACCAGATCCATTGCGCCGCCCATGCCTGCCACCATTTTGCCCGGCACGATCCAGTTTGCCAGATTTCCTTCTTCGTCCACCTGCATCGCACCCAGCACCGTAGCGTCCAGATGCCCTCCGCGGATGATGGAAAAGCTCTCCTCCGATCCGAAGAAATTCGCAAACGGCATATGTGTAACCCAGCCTCCGCCGGCATTGATCACACGATAATCTTCTTCTCCTTTTTTCGCTACGCCGCCCAACCCCGTAAAACCGTTTTCCGAGTGGATCACCACGTGAACGTCTTCCGGAAGATAGTCGGCTACTAATGTAGGAAGACCGATGCCCAGATTTGCAACGAAGCCGTCCTTAAACTCCTTCGCTGCCCGCGCAGCGATCCTCGCCTTTATATCTGCCATGGTTTTTCCCCCTTTACAATGTAGTCGACATAAACCCCTGCGACTTGATAAAAGTCCGGATCCTTTTCGCCTATTTCAAATACCTGCTCCGATGCCAAGATCACCGTATCGGCGGCCATGGCCATGACGTGGTTGAAGTTTTTCGTCGCTTTGAGCATGGCGAAATTTCCGAACGCATCGCAGTAGTCCGCCCGACACAGGGCAAAATCCGCATGAAGCGGCAACTCCAAAAGATACTCCTTGCCTTCGATGGTCAAGGTTTCCTTGCCTTCCGCAACGATGGTACCAACGCCGGTAGGCGTCAGAACGCCACCCAGGCCGGCACCCGCCGCCCGTATTTTTTCAGCCAGGGTTCCCTGGGGATAGAGCGTGTATTTCATCGTTCCGGCCAACGCGCCGTTTCCGATATCGGGGTTCATGCCGATATGGGATGCGATGATGTGATCCACCATGCCGGCAGTAATCAGTTTGGCTACGCCTTTATCGGTCGTTCCGGTGAATTCCGCCCGCAAACCGCCGTCATTCGCGATAAGCGTCAGGTGTTTCACACCCTTTTCCACAAGAGCATCCAGCAGGATCTCGGGAGATCCGGTACCCAGAAAGCCGCTGACCATGATGGTATCGCCGTCCTTAATGGCAGCCACGGCTTCTGCCGCTGTCACAATTTTGTTCTTCAAAAATATTCTCCTTCCATTTTGCGGTGAGTACATCCCGCCGCAAAAACAACATTACGATTATATCCGCTTTCTGGCGACCAATTCGGTAAGCACAAAAGAGGCCACGTCTTCCGCGTGAGTCTCGGCTCCGAAGCCTGCGTCATAGCCCAGTTCCTGAGCCAGTTCGTGAGAAATACGCGGACCGCCGCAGAGCAACAGCACTTTGTCGCGAATCCCTTCGGCTTCGCACAATTCCACCATGTTCGTCAGATTTGCGATATGCACATCCTTCTGCGTTACAGTCTGAGAGACCAGGATCGCATCGGCATGCATTTCAATGGCTTTGGCGATCAACTCTTCGTTTGGCACCTGGGATCCCATGTTGATGGCCTCTATGCCGTGATAGCGCTCCAAGCCGAAGTGGCCGTGAAAACCCTTCATGTTCATAATGGCGTCGATACCTACGGTATGCGCGTCCGATCCCGTGGATGCGCCGATCATGACCACCGGCCGTTTGATGTTGTCTTCGATGTATTTTTCGCACTCCAGCCGATCCATCACGTCCACTTCCACCTTGGTCACCTTGATAGAAGAAAAATCCACGGTGTGCTGGCACTTCCCGTACACGATAAAATACGTGTATCCGATGCCCAAATCTTTATGATAGACCACCGCAGGTTCGTCCAGTCCCATTTTCTTCGCCAGAATCCGGGCCGCTTCTTTTGCTTCTTCGCCGTCGGGAACCGGAAGCGTAAAGCTCATCTGGATCATTCCGTCGTTCAGGGTATCGCCATAGGGCTTGACCTTCGTAATATCCACTTTGCTCATAGCAGTTGTATTCGGGTGACTCATTACTTGGCACCTCCTAACATTTTTTCTATAAACGGATTGAAATATACGCCATCCTTTTTGCACACGCCGGCCAATCCTTTTCCGCCATTCAGGGGACGCTTGACAGCAGCAAATTTTCCGGCTTCGATGGTGGGGAATAATCCATCCTTCTCGATTTGAGAAAGGAGCTCTTCGGCATCTTTCAATACTTTCTGCGCCCGCTTCTGGATCATTCCGTCTTTCTTGAATTCAACTTCTTCCCCGATATCTCTGGCATTGTTGAAAATGTATTTTGCATTCTCGATGGAAAGCATTCTGTCGTGGAGATGGGGCGTGTGCAGGGCTTCGGTGAGCATGCCCAGCAACTGCAGGGATTGACCGGTCCAGACGGCAATCAGGTTGAATAACGCGTCCTGAATGTGGCCGCGGAAAATGTTTCCGGTCATAAACTTGGTGGGCGGCATGTATTTCAGCGACGCCCTGGGAAAGATTTCCTTGGCCATCTGCGCCTGGGCCAGCTCCATCAGGAAGCCGTTTTCCGTGTCCGGATCCATTTCAAAAGCATGCCCCAGCCCCATCTGCTCTTCGCGGATGTTGGCCAGAACAGCGAACTGCTCGTTCATCATCTGAGAGGCCAGTACGGTATGGGCCGATTCGATGGCATCGTCCGTAGTCAGATAGTTGTCTTCTCCCGAATTGAAGATGATCCCGCAGTATCCGATGATCACTCTGGAGAAATACTGATCGATGATGGTCCGCTGCATGTTGATATCCCGGAACAGAATCCCGTAGAGCGCGTCGTTGAGCATCACGTCCAGTCTCTCCAAGGCGCCCATTGCAGCGATCTCGGGCATGCACAACCCGGAGCAATAGTTGCACAGGCGAATGTAACGTCCGATATCTTCTCCCACTTCGTCCAGGGCTTTCCGCATGATCCGGAAGTTTTCCTGAGTGGCATAGGTTCCGCCGAAGCCTTCGGTGGTAGGTCCATAGGGAACATAATCCAGCAGAGACTGGGCGGTGGTCCGGATGACGGCAATGATGTCCGCCCCCTGACGGGCTGCAGCCTGGGCCTGAATCACGTCTTCGTAAATGTTTCCGGTGGCGACGATCACGTAAAGATAAGGTCTCCTGCCCTCTCCGATCGTTGCCAGATATTCATTTCTCTTTTCTGTCTGCGCGCGAATCGTCTGAAGCGCTTCGTTCACATAAGGTTCAATGGCTTTGGCGGCATCTTCCGCGCTGCCTTGCTCCAGCTTCATCAGATCCAGTTCCCCGCGGCCGATAGCCTCGGCAATCTCCTGAGGCTTCTTCCCGGTCTGGATAATAGCATTGCCGATCCAGTAGGCAACGCCCCGGGGCAGTCCGCCCGCATCCTTTACCGCATCGACGATCACGTTGGGCAGGGGCCGCTCCACATCATCGATGCCGTCGATCCCCAAAAGTCTCAGGATCGTACGCTCCGTGGACACCGTCGTATGCTTGTCGACAAATTCTTGCATACTCTGCGCAATATGGGCTGCGGAAGTCCTTGCGCTGTCGATGACCTTCGGATCTAAGTTCAATTTGCTCGTCATCCTCTTTCTCCTTCGTCAGTTATTTAAAATCGGTTGATTGATTGATAACCACTCTTTGGATTATACCAAATACTTTTTTGCTTCGTCTATGATCTCGGGATAGACCCCCAGCATTTTAGCGATGTTCAGGGCCTCTCGCGGTACCTGGTCCATACGGTCGACCCGCATCAGTCGATAATCCGTGTACTTGGCGATGATCTCGATCCGTTCCCGCCGATTGGCATGGGCCAGTTCCCTGTATAACCGGTCGAAATCGGCGCCGGACAGCCCCCGCACCTGCAGGTTCACGATATGCGCGCCTACAGTAGCATGATCGAAGTGTGTGGTAAGAACAGTGATGTAGGGCTTTTGCGCAAAGTAGCCGATGAAGCTCTTTGTCAGTGCCAGGCCTTCGGTGGGATTGGTGCCCGAAGCGATCTCATCGATCAAAATTAAGGACCGATCCAAGGCATTGTCCAGGATCTCCCGAAGCTCTTCCATTTCACTGCCGAAGCTGGACAATCCCCGCTGCACGTTCTGGCCGTCACCCACCAAGATGTGCACATAGTTTGACAGACCGATACAAGCTTTGTCACAGGGAACATACAAGCCGTACTGAGCCAGCAGCGCCACCTGTCCCATCATTTTCAGGGAAATGGTCTTGCCGCCCATGTTTGCTCCGGTGATGGCCGTGACGCCGGTCTTCAATTCCACATCCACCGGACAATAGCTTTTCTTTTGGGCAGACAGGATCTCTTCCACCAGGAGGTGGCGCCCTTTTTCAATGGTCAGGCTGTGTTCTTCGCAGATCTGGGGACGAACACAATGATGTGCGGCAGCATAGCGGGCTTTTCCCAGCCCGAAATCCAAATTTCCGATGATCCCGCAGTTGAAGCGCAACTCATTTTCCCATCGGGCAACCTCTGCCGTCAGGTCTCTGCAGACGATCTCCTCTTCTTCCTCGATCTTTGCTTCCAACGCGTCCTGGCGTCTGCAGATTGCGTCCATTTCCGCATTGGGCGTGATCCCGTACACAACGGTCATGTAATCCTCGTCGGTTTTATGCAATTCGGAAAGGCCGGCAACCAGATTACTCAGTGCTTTATCGACCTTAGGCACCGGAAGTTCGCATTTGGGCGTCATCCGGAAACCGTAACGATTCTCAAGCTCAGAACGGATTTTCTTTTGGCTTTTTCTCATGTCGAGTTCCAGCTGACGCTTCTCTTTTCGAAGTTCCGCCAAAGCCGGACTGAAGGCATCATAAATGTAAAATGTATCGATCCGTTCGCCGGAAGGATCCAAACGGTCCAAAAGACCTTCGGTGTCCGCCAACTGATAATCCTCGGGGACTTTTTTCGCAAGCCTGCCAAGCAGTGCGCGCAACTCAGCAGTGCGCAGCAAAAAAGTCTTGATATCAAAAAGCTCCACCACAGACAGCGTCTGGCTCAGGGACCGGGAAAGCGTAAGCCCGATCTCTTTGACATGCCAAAGCAGAGCGATCATTTCCGCCACTTCCTCGGGATGCTCTCTGACCATTGCGCACAATACATCGGTATGGTCATATTCTTTTTGCAGCGCATCCTCCTGTCCGGGGAGATAGGGTTTCAGCTGTTTTTTTCGCTGGCTGCCGTAGACGGTGCAGGTCTCGATATCGGACAGGATCTTTTCAAATCCGATTTCGTTTCGTGTCCTGGTATTGGCCAGCATTTTCACTGCGGTTTTACTCATCTGTGTCAAAGCCTCCCATGCGAACATCATAGACCGGAATGCCCGGCAGGGCGTCTGCGATGTTTTTACGCAGTTCCCGGCGGTCGAATGCATAACCCGAGGGCGCAAAGGGATTCACAGTGACGGCTGCCACATCGATATTGCGCAGCACTTGGATCCTGAATCCTTTTTTTCTGAGTTGCTGCCATTTGATCGCGCCGATGAAGATCCGCGTGGGATCCGGCAGGATCACGGTAAACCCTGAAAACTTTTTCGGATCGATCCCGGCGATGATGCTCTCGGTAAACGCGCCGGATATATAAACATATTTCGTGTGCTCGCCGATGGCATCGTTCAGAAGAGGCCCGGCTCCCAAACCGGTGCGCACCGAAAGCACGTTCATGTCGTATTCATCGTCAATGACCGCGACGCAAAAATTTTCCTCTTCCGGATCCTGCAGCAAAGAGAGCGCCCGGGGGTCCGTCAGCTGCTCGGTCTGATAGAGAGAAACGATGTGTACGGTCTCTTCCACCACTACTTTGAGGCTGCGGGAAATCACCGCGCCTGTGGCCAAGATGATGGCATCGGAAGTTTCGGGCGCCGCAATGGATTTGCGGTCGATGGCGCCGTCGATCAGGATCATGTCAACACCGAAGGCCAGCATTTCTTCGCAAAGCCTTTTGTGTTCACGAATGCTTCCGGGGCCGGCGATCTGCACGTATCCGCTTTCGGCGACCCGGCAAATGAGCACATTGCCCATGGCGGTCCTGTATTCGGTCCGCTTCAGGATCTCCAGACCGGTTTCCGCCAGCGCATAAAGCTTGTCCGGCACCGATACGATCGTATCGGTAAACAGATAGACTTTGGGCTTATCTGTTCCCGTCACCAGGTCGGTACTCTCGCCATCCCGCCCCGTGGATGTGACACCCAAAACCAGGCCTTCGTCAAAGGCCTCCTCCAACAAATAGTTGAGGGTCGTGGTTTTGCCGGAATTCTTGGCCATTCCGACGATGGACAGCGTCCGATATTCACTTTTCAATTGATCGAGAAGGCTCATTGCGGCTCCGGTAGGACGAAAAACTGAATGGGGCGGATCGCTCCGCCCTTATCCAGTCTCTTTTTTCTGCTTACACTATTTTTTGTTGCGTTTGTGACGGAGAAGATCCTGAGGTTCAAGCGCCAGTCTCTGGCCTCTGTGAAGTCCTTCCACGCCTTCGTATTCGTAATGCTTCTTGCCCGTACAGTAATCGCATGTGCATTCCAGCTCGGGCAATTCGGGTTCGGTATACGTTGTGATCACGCCTTCGTAGTTCCGCAGGATCACCTTGTGTGGCGACTGGGAAATGATGTACTGAGGCATGACGGGGATCTTGCCGCCGCCGCCCGGTGCGTCCACAACAAACGTGGGAACCGCATAACCGGAAGTGTGGCCCCGCAGACCTTCGATGATCTCGATGCCGGCGGCCACGGAAGTTCTGAAATGTTCGATACCCAAGGAGAGGTCGCACTGATAAATATAGTACGGCCGTACTCTGTTCCGGACCAGGTCGTGGACCAGGTCCCGCATGATATGAGGACAGTCGTTGACGCCCCGCAGCAGAACGGACTGATTGCCCAGAGGGATTCCGGCGTCCGCCAGTTTCCGGCAGGCCTCCTCTGTCTCGGGCGTCACTTCCTTGGGATGGTTGAAGTGCATGTTCAGCCAAATCGGATGATATTTCTTGAGCATGTTGACCAGATCTTCGGTGATGCGCTGCGGGCATACCACCGGCGTTCTGGAGCCGAGTCGTACGATCTCCACATGAGGGATCTCTCTGAGCTTTTTAATGATGTACTCTAACACGTCGTCTTCTACCAGCAGGCAGTCGCCGCCGGAGAGAAGCACGTCCCGCACGACCGGTGTCTTACGGATGTACTCGATGCACTGATCGATGTCTTCCATGCTTCTGGCGCCATCCGTTTCGCCGGCCAGTCTTCTCCTGGTGCAATGTCTGCAGTACATGGAGCATTGGTCGGTGATCAGGAAGAGCACTCTGTCCGGATAGCGGTGTGTCAGCCCGGGCGCCGGGGAATCTTCATCCTCGTGCAGGGGATCCAGCATATCCGCATCGCTTCGGTGGTTTTCCGCGATCACGGGAACAGCCTGCATCCGGACCGGACATCTGGGATCATCCACATCCATGAGGGACGCATAGTAGGGCGTGATGCCCATGCGGAAGTTTTTCGTCACTTCTATAATGTCTTTTTCTTCCTGCGCCGTCAGATTGATGACTTTTTTCAGATCTTCAACATTGGTGATCCGGTTGGCGACCTGCCAATGCCAGTCGTTCCACTGGGCATCGGTCACATCTTTCCACAGCTCGATTTCTTTAAATTTTCTTCGTGCCATTGTTGTCTCCTTACTCTTTCCAGAGGTCGTTGGTTTGATGATACGTACCTTATGATTGGATTAAGCGTAGAGTTCAGTGAATACCTTTCTCAGATCTTCGCTGTCTCTCATGATCTGAAGTGCGACCTTGTCGTGATTCTTGGTGTAACCGTTGCCGACGATCATCAGGACGTCTTTGCCAACGCCTTCTGCGCCCAGAGCTGCCTTGGTAAAGCTGGTGGCCATGGAGAAGAAGTATACCGTGCCGTCGTCTTTGCAGCACAGAATGGACGCCATTTCAGTATTTTCGATGTTGACGCAGTTGATGACCACATCGCAGAGCTTTCCGTCGGTCAGTTCCATGACTTTGTTGTACATTGCCACAGCGTCGGTGGAGTCGCAGGAGAACACTTCGTCTGCAAGTCCCAGGTCCTTGGCTCTCTTCGTGCTTCTTTCGGAATGTGCCACACAGATGACCTTTCCTGCGGGGCCGGCTTTTTTCTTGGCTTCGTACAGGCACAGCATGCCGGATTTTCCGCCGCCGCCGATGACCAGGACCGTGTCGCCTTCCTTGACCAGCTTTTGAGTCTGAGCAGGCGCGCCGGCAACGTCCAGAACGGACAGAGCCAGTGTTTGAGGCATATCATCGGGCAGTACCGCATAGATGCCGCTCTGGAACAGGATCGCATGGCCCTTGATGTCCACTTGATCGATGTCGGGACGGACGGCCAGAATCTCGTCGATGACCAACGGAGTCAGAGACAGGGACACCATGGTAGCGATCTTGTCGCCGGCCTTCAGTTCTCCCACATAATTGTCGCCGACTTTTTCCACGGTGCCGATGAGCATGCCGCCGGAACCGGTGACGGGGTTTTTGTGCTTGCCTTGCATTTCCACATTGTGGAGCATGATCTTTTTGATTTCTTCTACATCGCCCTTGGCCTGCTCTTCGATCTGAGTAAATGAAGCAGAGTCGATGTTCAATGTCTGAACGTTGATCAGCACTTCGTTGTCGTAGAGCTCGTCCATGTTGTTGTCGATCTTGAGCGCGGGCTGGGGCAGTACGCCTTTGGGTTCAATGACGCGGTGTGTGCCGAAGGGGCATCCTTTTTTCTGCATATGTTTGTCCTCCTGATTTTTGATTTAGCAGTAAGTCCTTTGGCCATATTATAAAGCAAAATGTATGCCAAGTGACAGGGAAAATCACGTTTTTTTTAAATGCTTGTTTAATTTTTCACAATTTAGTGACGAAATTGCCTCATTTTTTCTTATATTTCTTCTTGTCCCAGACAAAATATACAAATGCTTACACTATTTCCGTCTGCCTTTCACATTCGAGCCGGGAACTACACCAATTCGAACCGATATCGGCGCATTCCCGCAAAAAGCGAACCTATATCTACTCACTCGCTTGATTCGTCTTGCAATCCATATTTATTCTTCTTTCGAATGTATTGAGTTTGACTGATTCCCAAACCCTTGGCCGCCTTTCGCGAAGACCCGTACTTCCGCGTTGCTCGGCTGAGGATTCCCTTTTCAAAATGCTCCAGCATATCCTTGAGCGTCAGATCGTCCTCCCGTTGCCCTTCGGCGTCTTCACCGGACGGGAGCATATCGGCGTGAAGCTCCCGCATCACATCCAGCAGGGTAATGGTATCCGCAGAAGCGTTGATCATCAGACGCTGCAGCGTATTTTCCAGCTGTCGGATATTCCCCGGCCAGTCGCAGGAGGCCAGGTAGCGCACAGCACCCTCTTCCAGCAGCTTGCAAGTGCCGAATTTTTCGTTGTACCGCACCAGAAAATGCCGCAGCAGCGCCGGGATCTCGCCGCGTCGTTCCGACAACGGCGGCACCCGTATAGGAAAAACATTCAACCGATAAAACAGATCTCTTCGGAACTGTTTTTTCTCCATCAGCTCCTCCAGATCCCGGTTCGTGGCCGACAGGATGCGAACGTTGCTCTTGACCGGCTTCGTGCCGCCGACCCGGAAGAATTCGCCATCCTGGATGACGCGCAGCAGCTTGGCCTGCATGTCCAGCGGCAACTCGCCCACTTCGTCCAGAAAGATGATGCCGTTGTCCGCCGCTTCAAAATAGCCCTTCTTCCCAGATGCGTTGGCCCCGGTAAACGCTCCTTTTTCGTACCCGAAAAACTCGGATTCGATCAGGTGCTCCGAAATGGATGCACAGTTGATTTTGATGTACGGCTGGTTGCTCCGGGTGCTGTTTTTTTGGATCATGGACGCAACTTTTTCCTTGCCCACGCCGGTGTCTCCCGTGATCAACACGTTACAGTCGTACTTGGCTACGGACAGGATCTCTTCCAGAACGCTGCGCATGGCCTTGCTGTCACAGATAAAATCATCGGTAAGCCCGGCCTGTTCCAGGCTGGCGCGCTGTTGCTTGATGTTCTTGCGCAACGCGTAACCCACATTGTCCGCCAGGGTATATCCATCCAAGCTTCCTTCGGGGATATAGGGGGAGATTTCTTTAAGCAACGCGATGTCAAAGGCGGCATATTCCGGGTCGTACCCTTCTCCGCAACGAATATCGATTCGGCGGCGAATCACCTCTGTAATATACAAGGCTATATTGTAGTTGTTGATCATGTTGGCAAAGTAGACGACGCCTCCGTCTCGGGTGGACAGAATATTGATCGTTTCCGCGCCGGCCATATCAGCACAGTTCACCGACAGGTCAAACAGCCCCACATCCAGATTTTCCAAGCATTCCACGGGCTTGACGATGTTCACGTAGCGGATCGATGAAAAGGTTTTTTCCAGGAGTATCCGCAACTGACTGCTTCGAGTCCCAAGATCCGTGTTGTTGTCGAAAAGGCATACGATCTCGGCATCGGGGCCCGCAGCTTTTCGGATCGCCAGGCCAAAGAGCAAATTGGTAAGCAAACTATTTCCCACCACCAGACTTCTCTGTTTATCCCTCGCGCATTTGTGGACGCTGTAGAGCGTGCCGGATTCGTCCAGGGTATAGAGCAACAGGCTCACCAGAAGATCCTCCGGCTTGCGGATCAGCGGCAGAGATTCGTTGATCAGCGCATATCCTTCCGCCTCGATTTGCGACAAGCCGAAATGCACTTTTCCGATCTCCTGAATATACAGGGGGATCGCAGCCAGGGATGCATTGCAGATCACGTCCTGCCCCACGCGCAAGCCCTGGGGATTGTGGAAGGATCCGCCGATTTCCTCGATGGTGCCGTACACCAGCCCACCGGTATCGGTGATGGGATTGTGCAGTTTGCCGCGCTTGATCACGATGTCCCGAATCCGTTCTTTGATACGCGCTTCGTCATTCCCGGATTCTACGCAGATTTGCCTGAACCCGGCACTTTCGATGTGGATTCTTTTCACTTTCAGTCGCAGTTCGTCCGAAAGGATCTTTCGGCTGTTGTCGATTTTCCAGGCAGAAATGGGGAGAACCTCTTTTGGTTCGATCACCCGTTTGATTCCATAAAAATTCTCCATTTTTCCCTCACTTGCATGGCCGGTTCGTCGTTCGGTGAAACGAAATCGGTTCACTTTCGTTCAATTGTAAGCATACCGCATTGGCACGCAATTTGCAATATAAATAAGCATCGCATGGAGCCGAAGGCAATCAAGTCCCTTTCGGCGGCTGAAAAGAAAAGGAGAACGGAAATGGAACAGAAAATTACATCTACGATCCGCCTCAGGTTGTCGGCAAAAGACGCCCATTACGGCGGAAATCTGGTAGACGGCGCTCATATGGTCCACTTATTCGGAGATGTGGCCACGGAATTGCTCATCAAGTGTGACGGCGACGAAGGTCTCTTCCTGCGCTATGATGAAGTCGAATTCCTGGCGCCTGCTTATGCGGGAGACTATGTTGAAGCCTACGGCGAGATCACCAAGATCGGCAATACCTCCAGGGTCATGGAATTTGTGGCCAAGAAAATCGTGGCCGCAAGACCGGACATCAGCCCCTCGGCGGCGGACTTTCTGGAAGAACCTATTGTGGTCTGCAGAGCCAAGGGCGTATGCGTCACACCCAAAGAATCCAAGAGAAAGTAATCGATGCGGCTCAACAAATATATCGCACAGGCCGGCATCGCCTCCAGGCGAAAAGCCGATGAACTGACGATCAACGGCCAAGTTAAGATCAACGGCAAAACGATGCGGGAGCCGGGCTACGACGTTATGCCCGACGACGTTGTACACGTTGCGGGGAAGGTCATTACAAACCGTGAAGCCCTCGTATATTATGCCTTAAACAAACCGCCCGGATACATAACGACCACGGCAGACGAAAAAGACCGTCCAACGGTGCTTGCGCTGCTGAGGGATGTATCCGAGCGGATATTTCCGGTGGGACGACTGGATGCTGCCACCACAGGACTTCTCATCCTCACCAACGACGGGGATCTTGCCCAGCACTTGGCGCATCCCTCCCAGCACGTATACAAGACTTACGTAGCGGAAGTGGATGGAGCGGTGAATCTGGACGAACTATGGACCCTTCGCAACGGTGTCGCCATCGACGGGCGCACCACTGCGCCGGCCATCGTCCGGATTCTCGAAAAAAAAGACCATCAGACCACTTTGGAGATCCAAATCTACGAAGGCCGCAACCGGCAGGTCCGAAAAATGTGCGCGGCCGTCAATCACCCGGTCCGACTACTGGAGCGTACGGCCATCGGAGACATCCATCTCGGCCGGCTGAAGCAAGGTCATTATCGCAAGCTTACCCGACAGGAAATCGATTATCTCAAAAACTGCTAAAGAGCAGCCGAAAGGCTGCTCTTTTCTATGCGCTGATCTCATTTTCCTTCTACAGATCCAGCAGCTGATCCAGGGCGTAGGCCACCCCGTCCTCTGCGTTGCTTCGCGTGATCACATCAGCCATTTCTTTCAGATCCTCCACGGCATTGCCCATGGCGACAGCTACTTGGGCAGCCGCCAGCATTTCGGCGTCGTTGGTGCTGTCACCGAAGGACATGATATTATCGTGGCTCAGACCCAACATCTCCGCCAGAGCCTTCAGCGCCGTGGCCTTAGAGGTGGTGGCGCCTCCCAGCTCAATGTTGTAGGGCATGGAACTAACCACCGTCAGGCCTTTGACGCCCCTTAATTCCTGCCAGTAGCGAAGCCGCTTCTCCCGATCCGGAAACAACAAGTTGATATTCTCCAGCTGATCGGCGTATTCCCGGATCAGCGCCACGGCATCCTCCACCGGCTTGCGGGTCGCCAACACATAGTTCTGACTCTTTTCCGTCAGCACGCCATAACGGGGAAGATTTTCCATGCAATGCCTGTCCGCATAGACCTGATGGTGGAAAAACACCTCTCGCATCAGGTCCGGGTCGGCAATCCAGGGCATGGCAGCTTCTACCGCATCCCGTGTAAGCAGGTTGGAATAAATGGTTTCACGGGTATGCTGATCCACGATGTGCGCCCCGTTGGAAGAGATCATATAGCGGATTCCCTCCATGTTCAACACCTCTTGGGGAAAGGCTGAATATCCCCTTCCCGTGGCGATGACAATATGATATCCCTTTTCCATGGCCCTCAGGATACAGGCTTCGTTGGCCGGCGAAAGCATTCCCTTCTCGTCCAACAGTGTTCCGTCCATGTCAAAAGCCAGGATCTTGATTTTTTCCAGTACTTCTTTTGTGATATTTCTCTTGATGATCATAGTTCCTCCAGAATCTCGCTGATTGCCTCCGGTTCTTTCTCCAATGTAAGCATGACGGCAGCGGACAGCACCAAACTCGCCCCCAGGAGGCTCCGCAGACCAAAGGGCTCATGCAAGATCAGCACGCTCAGTAAAACCGAAATCACCGGCTCCAGGATCCCAAAGATCCCCGCCACTGTAGGCCCGACATATCTTACGGCTGTCGGCACCATGGCGTTGGCCAGGGCAGAGACCAGTACCGCGCCGATGATCACATAGAACCAACCGATGGGCATCATGCCGCCGGAAAGATCGTATCCGGCCAAAAGTCCGTAAATCGTCAGCGCTGTGCCGGAAAAAATGCAGCCGTAAAAAGATATCACAAAACCGTTCAAAGACTTCAGCCCCAGCTTGTCCATCACTGTCAGAAATATCGCGTTGCTTACGCCCGATGCGAAAGCCAGCGCCAATCCTTTCGGATCGACGACCGCATTGCTCTCCAAAAAAAACCAGACACCGGCGAAGGCCAGCAAGAGAGCAAGTGTCTTGGTGCGGCTCAGCTTTTCCTTGAAAATAAATACGTAGATGCAGGCGACGATTACGGGGAAGCAAAAGTGCGTGCAGGTGGCCAGCCCTACGGAAATGTATTGAAACGAAGAATACATCAGCATCGCCGTAAGAAATCCGCCCTGAACACCGAGATACGCCAGCCCGGCCAACTGTTTCTTTGTCACGCGAATAGGAATATGCCTGGCGTTCAGGATCAGGAACAGCAACAGAACCGAAATCATATTCCGATAGACTAAAATGGAGACCGTGTTACCGCCGCCGCCGTACGCCAGCTTGCCGGTGATACCGGAAATGCCATAACAGATCGCCGCTCCTGCAGCAAAAAGCATGCCTATTTTTTTGTGATTGATGCTGCTCATGCCGTTTCCCCGCTATTCAGCCTGCTCTTTGGGTCTTTTTCCAGTCCCAGCAGAATCGCCGCCGTCAAAACACAAGCGGCGCCAACAATGCTTCGGAAGCCGAAAGGTTCTCCCAGAAGAAGCACCCCCAGCAATACCGAAGTGACCGGCTCCAAGATCCCGGCAATTCCGGTAACGGTGGCGCCTACGTTCCGAACAGCTACAGGTATCATGGTATTTCCCAGCACGGAAACCAGCACGGCAGTTGCCGTAATGTACATCCATGCGTTGGAGTCCAATACGCCCTGAAACGGATATCCCCGAACCGTCCCGAAGAAGCCAAGCCATAAAGAGGAAAAGAGGCAGCAATAAAACGACAACTTATACCCATCCATGGATTTGAGTCCCCGGCGATCCATCACGATCAGATACGCCGCATAGGTGACACCGGACAGCAGCGCAGTCAGGATTCCCAGAGAGTTGATTCGGGCATCGCTTTCCACAAAGAACCAGACACCGGCAATACCGAGCACCAGGGCGAGGATCTTGATGCGACTGAATTTTTCATGGTAGAACAGTGCGTATATCACGGCCAGGATGACAGGAAAGCTAAAATGCAAGCAAGTCGACAACCCTACAGAGATCAGCGTATAGGAGATATAGAGAAGAACACCGGTCACAAAGCCCCCCAGCAAGCCCAGCCAGGCCAGCCCTGCGCATTCTCGCCGAGTAATGGACAGATCTGTTTTTCTGAGCCTCAGGACAGCAAAGAGCAAGGGCACGGAAATCAGATTGCGGTAAAACGAAAGCGCTACGGGATTTCCCCCGCCCACGTAGGACATTTTTCCGGTGATAGTGGAAACGCCGTAGAAAAAGGCGGCGCCCATGGCAAAGATCAATCCGGTCCGCTTGCTCATTCGTCTTCTTCCTTGTGATCCTCCTCCAACGATATGGAAATCTGCTGTGCTGTCAGTTCGTCGGAAAATTCGTAGCTGTCCGACAGAACCAGGGTCCCGATATCTTCGATCTGCGGCAGATCTCCCAGAGATTCAAACCCGAACTGGGCAAGAAAACCTGATGTGGTTCCGTAGAGGATCGGCCGCCCTATGGCCGTGCTCCTGCCGCATTCCGCCACCAATTCCCTGCGTATCAACCCCTCCAACACGCGGTCGCTGCGAACACCTCGGATGGAATCGATCTCTCCCTTGGTAACCGGCTGCCGATATGCGATGATCGCCAACACTTCCAGCGCGGCCTGGGTGAGACGCTTTTCTTTGACCGGCGTGCAGAGACGTTGAATGTAATCATCATTTTCCGGGTTGGTGCACAGCTGAAAACGGTGGTCCATCTCCCGGATCCGGATCCCGCTCCCCCGCTCTTCGTAATCGCCCATCAGATCCCGAAAGCAATCGACGATCTCCTGAACCGATAGATTGAACAGCTCTGCGCAGACCTTCGCTTCCAAGGGGTCTCCCCAAACGAACAGAAGAGATTCCAGAGCGGATTTGATTTTTTGATTAGCGGACATACACCCTCCTGTTTCAACGGCCGGGAACTTTTTCTTCTCGAAGCGCGATTTCGATATCGCCGAACTGCTTCGGCTGACGAACTCGTATGGCGGCCTGCTTGATCAATTCCAGTATGGAAACAAAGGTAAGCACCACGTCGTAGCGGTCGCTCTCCCTTGCGATCAGTTCCGAGAATCGGACCTTGGATTTTCGACGGAAGAAGGCGCGGATCTGTCCGATCTTATGTTCTATGCTCATGCGCTGGCGTTCCACCCGTTCATAGTTGTGCCGGATCTCTTCCATCTTCTGCTTCCGAAACAGAAACGCGCGGAAAGCCCGGGCAAACTGATCGATATCTGTGCGAAGAAACTCTTCCGTCGGGCCTGTATACGGCGTCAGATCTTCCCGGGGCTTGGTGTGGATGTGGGTGATGATTTCTTCCTGCTGGCCGAAAAAGTCCGCCATCTCCTTAAAGCGTTTATACTCCAGAAGCTGGGCCACCAGATCTCTTCTGGGATCCTCTTCGCCCTCCGGGATCCCTTCCTCTTCGGAACCGGGCAGAAGCATTTTGGATTTCAACTCGATCAGCGCAGCAGCAAGCACCATAAATTCCTGAGCCACCGCCACGTCCTGTTTTTTCATTTCGCGGATGTATCCCAGATATTGCGTTGTGATCTCCGATACACGGATGTCATAGATGCTCATGCGGGCGTGCTCGATCAGATAGACGAGCAGATCGAAGGGCCCTTCGAAAACATCCAGTTTGACTTTATAGGCCATACCTACCTCTTCTGCTTGGAATTACCACAATATATTGTACCATAGAACATCTTTACTCACAATCAAAAGGCGGCTCCGGAGCCGCCTGTTTCATCAAATTCCACGCCGAAGAATCAATCTGCTTCCGCTGCAGATGCCCGTACGGCATCGGCGGCCAGGCGGGTCTCAAATGCGTGGCTGTAGCCACGATTGGACAGCCATCCTTCTAAAACGCCCCGATTATAGATGCACTTTTCCGCATAGCCGGTCTTGTATTCCCCACTGCTCACAATAACGACGCCCTGATTATAGGCTGAAAGCGCTTTGATCACGTCCCCTTTGAAAATCCACAGCCGGTCACGAACATACATCGCGCCGAATTCCACATTGATGTGCGGGTCCTTCAGCTGTTCGACGGAGATGCCGTATGCTCTGGCGGTCCTTGGCATGATCTGCATCATACCGATGGAGCCGAAAGTCGCTACGATTCCTGCCTGAAACGAAGATTCCGTTCGAGAGACCGCCATCAGAAGATCTTGGTCTACATCATATACGTTGGCTTCGTGACGAAACAAATACTCATAATAATACGATTCCGATACACTCAACTCCGGCCGAACGCCTCGGATATAAGCCGCGCGGCCCTCGATGTAAGAGGCATTGGTCGCGCTGTAGTAGCTTTTCGCCGGAATCGCCGCATCGGTGCTGATGTACAGTCCCGTCACAGCGTCGTAGTGCGCATCCCATCCGAACATGGCGCTGTTGCGGAATGCGGACAACGGAAGATAGGGAATCTCCCCCACAAAAAGAATCTCGGTTTCATCGAGGGAAAAGAACTCCGTCGCAGGAGTGGATATAGCGGTTTGGTTGGCCACAGCCTCCAGCAACCCGGACAATGACCAGATGACCGGATCGACAATCTGCCTCCATTTGGCAGATAGAGCCGCGGCTTCCGTATGATCGAACTCCTCTACGGCCGCTACCACATAATCGTATCCCGGCAGTCCTGTCTGGTTTTCCAGATTGCATCCCAGGTCGGCCTCCTTGACAGTCTGACCACTGGGCGCAACGGGCCGAAGCTGGATCAGGCGATGTTCCTTGTCCAAACGCATCTGAAAACCCAAGGCCGCTCCCAGTGCCGGTGTTAAAGGCACGTAGGTGCTTCCCTGTCGTATCACAAAAGGCTGGACCAGTTCGTAATTATTGACCAATATCCCGTTTATATAGATGTCGCGGGCGATAAATGACAGATGTGCTTCTTCTTCTGCTGCGATGGGTATATAAGAAAAGAGCCATACGGCAAGAGCGGTCGTTAGAGCCAGGCTTCTCCGCAGCAATTTGTTATGAAACATGCGTTATCCTTCCTTTCGTTGGAGAAGTAGGGCTATTTTACCACATCCGCACACTTTTGGCTAACTTTTGTATGACATTTATGTTATAAATAGATGACAAACAGAAAAGGAGAATTGGTATGCTTCACATTTTAGTCGTATTATCCATGGACAAAAAACAGAAGGCATTGCTCGAAAGCAAAGCCCCGGGTGCTGTCTTTTTGTATCGGGACCAGAAGACCGTGCCGGAGGAAGATGTCAAAAACGCCGATATCATCCTGGGCAACGTGCCCGAAGCTTATCTGAACAATGCCTCGAAGCTGCGCTGGTTGCAGCTGGATTCCGCTGGCTCGGATAAATATGCCGCTCTGCCCCTCTTTCGCGAAGAACACGCACGCCTGACCAACGCTTCGGGCTGTTATGGCCTGCTGATTTCCGAATACATGGTCGGCGCCGCCCTTTTGCTCTGCGTGGGTTTTCACAAGTACAGAGATCAGCAGACCGCCCATGTCTGGAAGGACGGTGATCAGGCAAAAACCGTCAGCGGATCCCGCACACTGGTAGTGGGATTGGGAGATATCGGCAGTCATTTTGCTCAAAGCATGCACGCCCTGGGCAGCGCAGTAACGGCCATACGCCGGACAGGGGGATCCAAGCCGCCTTTCGTGGAATCCGTCCACACCCTGGAAGATCTTCCGACGCTGCTGCAGGAAGCCGACATCGTGGGCGTTTGTCTTCCCCAGTCGCCCGAAACAATGAACGTTTTCGATGCCCAAGCGTTTGCCGCCATGAAGCCCGGCGCCTTCCTGATCAACGTGGGAAGAGGATCGGCCGTAGATGCCGACGCGCTGACGGAAGCCCTCCGCAGCGGCCATCTGGGCGGCGCCGTGCTGGATGTGTTCCAGCCCGAACCGCTGCCGGCGGATCATCCCCTTTGGGATCAGCCCGGCGCCTTGATCACGCCGCACATCGCCGGATTGGATGAACAACCCGACGCCCACGGAAAGATCATCGCTTTGTGTACTCGCAATCTGGAACATTTCATGAACGGGGAAGCGCTGGAAAGCCAGGTGGATCTGGAAACGGGATATCGAAAAAAATAGAAAATGCCGTCCGGCTTTTGGGGTGCACTTCAGTGCTGAACACTTTTCCGGGCGGCATTTTTTCATTCTTTCGTTATGCTTTTTTAAAATGCTCCAGCAGCAACTTATCCCGAAGCTTCATGCTGCACAGCTGTTCGAATTCCGCCGGTGTGCCGGTCCGCAATCCCTTTTCCACAGCACTCTTGATGATACCGATCTGGGCACAACTGCTGTCCAGCATGTTCACGCCCACCAGGTTCGATCCATTCCAAGCTCTTTGCACATATCCGCCGTTCCGCTCTTCTGTTTCCGTGCGGGTACCGCTCGTCAAGTCCCCGAATCCGGAGAAAACCATGTGCATAAAGTGAGTGATGTTGTGGGGAATCGCGCCGCTGTAGACGTCCTCCGCACCGGCCATATTGCGACCTGCGGTCCTGCCTTGATAGCGAGCGTTGGGCCAGAGACCGATGATCTGCTTCTTTCCGGTCAGCAGATTCATGCCCTGAGCCACATCTCCGGCAGCGTAGACATCCGTTTCGCTGGTGCGCATGTGGTCGTCCACCAAGATCCCTCTGTCAATCTCGATCTGCTCTCTGTCGATGAATCCCAAGTTGGGACGAACCCCGATGCAGACTGCGATGAGATCCGTCTCTTCCGGCGGCTTTCCGTCCGAAAAGCACCCGCTGAGCTTTCCGTCCGTTTCCAGAATCTTCTCGATCCCCGCTCCGAACCGAAGGCGGATGCCTTTGTCAGTCAGCCGATTCTCGATGACGCAAGCGCACTCTTGATGCGCCGCCAGAGGGAACAGGCAGGGCGCCATGTCCGCCAGGCAAACTTCCGCTCCGGCGTCATACAGCAGTTCCACGACCTTGATTCCCACCATGGACGCGCCTATGACTAAGGCTTTCCCGGGTTTCTTCTCCAGGGCTTTCTTCAGCTTTTGAGCATCCTCCACCGTTCTCATGGTGTACACTCTTTCGCGGTCCATCCCTTCGATAGGAGGCAGGAAAGGACTCGCGCCGGTGGCCACCAGACATTTGTCGTAGGGATACACGGCTCCTGAAGCGGTGCTGACGGTCTTCGTTTTGGTGTCCAGTCCGGCCACAGGTGAACCCAAGTGCAGCGTTACGTCATACTGCTCATAGAGATCCATGTTGCAACCGTAGGGGAACATCGCCTCGAATTCGATTTTTCCCGATACGTAATAAGTAGTCAGCATGGGATTGTAAGCCGGCTGCGCGCTGTCAGAAACGAGATGGATCTCCCCTTCGTACTGATTTTCCCGAAGGGCCTTGACCGCCTCGACGGCAGCGCCGCCGTTTCCGATGATGCATATTTTTTCATTCTTTGGCAAATGGTTCACCGCCCTTTATCTGTGGATCCGTGGATGGGGATCAGATCCCCGCCGAATACTTGTTGCCCGTGGCCAGCACCAGTCTGGCGGCCACTTTCGTCTGTTCCTTTTTGCTCAGTTCGGCAGTGTCGCCGTAGCGCAGGGCTTTCGCCGGACAGGAGGCAACACAGGCCGGCTCGGCCTCTCCGTCCTGCAGGCGGTCCAGGCACAGGTTGCACTTCTGCATCAGGTCGTCCTTTCCATATTGCGGGATGCCGAACGGACAGGCCTGGAGACACATTTTGCAACCGATGCACTTGCTCTCGTTCACCACGACGCGACCGCTTTCCTTATCCCGGGAAAGCGCTCCTGTGGGACAGGCGATCACGCAGGGCGCATCCGCGCAGTGCATGCACGACAAAGAGATGTAACTTACCGTTTCCTGACCGTAGTCGCCTTGTTCCACTTCCATGACGCGTCTCCAGATCGGAGCGGTTTGGGACAGAGCTTCCTCCAATGTATGGGGCGCTAAATCGTTTTCCTGCTTGCAGGCCGATTGACAGGCGAAGCAGCCGATGCATCGGTCGATATCAAAATAAATTGCCTTGCTCATGAGAGGACCTCCTTTTCCGCTTTAGTCATTTGAGCCAGACAGCTGGTGTAGTTGGCCTGGCTGGAAATCGGACAGAACTTGTCGTCGATGCTCAATTCGTTGTAGTTCGCGTCCGGCCATCCGCCTGGCACGTACACACTTCCTTCGCTGACGATGTTCGTCACGTGGGCCTTGATCTTCATTTTACCCCGCAGGGAAGTCAACTCGATCATATCTCCGTCCTGGATGCCTTGCTTTTCGGCATCCAGCGTGTTGACCATCGCCAGGGCTTCCGGCCGCATTTCCCGGATCCACGGGAGCGTACGGCCCTGATCATGGACGTACATCGGTCCCGGTCTTCCTGTAAAGCATATGAACGGATATTCTTTGGCCACGTCGGGGGTCGACCTTCTGTTTTCAGCACCTTCCACAAAGCGAGGGAGCGGATCGTATCCGATCTGGGCAAAGACTTCCGAGAAAATATTGGCTTTTCCTCCGGGAAGGGCAAATCCGCTCTTCTGATATTTACGGTATTCGATCTCCCCGAACCAAACCCAAAATTCTTTACTTAATTGTTCGTAAGTAATACCGGAAGGCTTCAGCATCAAGTCTGTGTAATATGCGATGTCTTCCGAAGGAAAGTATTCTCCCAGTCCCAGAGCATTGGCAAGCTTGACGCAGATCAGCCAGTCCGGAAGCGCCTCTTCAAAAGTCGCAACCTGTTTTCTCAAGCGGATATACGGAGAGAACCGGTCGTATTGAAAGTATTCGGGCTCCGTCTTTTCCAGGAACATGGCGGCAGGCAGCACGATATCGGCGAGCTGGATGCTCGTTTCGGTGATGTACGGATCCACAACAGCCACAAACTCCAGCTTTGACAAAATCTCTTTGACCTTCGCGGCATTGGGGAACATCAGCAGCGGATTGCAGGCCTGAATGATCCCAGCTTTGACGGTTCCGTTTTCCACGAGATCCATGGCATCCGGCGTAGGCATGCAACCCTGCATGGCATAGAGCAAGGGATAGTGGCATTCCGGCGGATTGTATTGCGGCACATTGAAAAATTCCACAAACTCTCTCGGCGGCTCATCGGGATTCACCATGTGATTGAGGGTAAACTCTGCATTCAATTTCGGCGACATGGTGGTGACCAAATCTCCGCCGGGGGCGTCGAAATTGCCTGTGACCAGCCGGAGGATCGCGATGGCCCGGGCAGTCTGGGTCACGTTGATGCGGCCTTCGAGACCGTGACCGGTGATGATGCATACGCCCTTAGTGGTGGCCAGTTCTTCTGCGAAGGAACGGATTTCTTTGGCCGGGATCCCGGTAACCTCCGCGGCCCATTCCGGCGTATAGACGATTTGGTCGCTGTTGCCGCCCCATAAATGATCTCTCAACTTGCTGAGTCCGGGGTCGTTCGTATAATTATCCACAAATTCATGATCCCAAAGATCTTTTTCGACGATGACATACAAAACAGCCAAGGCCAACGCCAGATCCGTGCCCGGCTCGATCCGAAGATACCGATCTGCTTTGGCGGCCATGTGGAAATGGAGCGGATCGATGGCGACGATCTTGCAACCCCGATCTCTGGCGTCCAGGGCAAAATGACTTTGGGTCGAGCTGGAAAAAGCCGGCTGCCTGCCCCAATAGACGATCATGTTTGCCTTTTCGTAGTCCGGAAACATCGGTACGCCCGCATAGGTCATGGCCTGGCCGATCACCCGGGGGACAAAACATTCCGAAGTGCCCCAGGAAACGTCGGCGCCGAAGGCGTGGGCCATACGCTCGTACATCTGATAGGGGAATCCCCAGCCGGAAGCCTGGCCGTTGTAAAAGCCCACCGCACGGGGTCCGTGCTCGGCTTTTACTTTGTTGAACGCTTCGGCGATGGTTTTCAGAGCTTCCTCCCAGCTGATGCGCTCCCACTTGTTCTCGCCTCTTTCACCGACTCTTTTTACCGGATATTTGAGCCGCCTGGGGTCCTGAAGCATCTGCTTGGCGCTCAATCCTTTTGAACAGATGGCCCCCTTTGTTCTGGGATCTTTGGCATATCCCTCCACTTTATCCACTTTTCCGTCTTTGAGTTTCACCTTTAAGGAGCAGCTGTTGGTACAGGCTCCGCACACGGTCAAAACTTCTGTTACATTTCCGTTCATAGCATCCCATCCTTTTTTCTGAGCTGAAGCAGCAATCGGGAGAAGGCTTGTCTGCTTGTCTGACAAGTTATATGATTAATATACCAAACACGATTGCAAGCGTCAAGGGCTCTGAGAGAGAATCCTTTGTCTGCGCGCTTGCTTATTTTTCTCCAATCCTATATACTTTTCGCGTCAGGAAGAGGAGATAAAACCATATGTTTATGAAAGCCAACGGGAAAAAGCTGTACGAGGAAGTGGCCGGTCAGATCAAACACCTGATCGAAACCAAACAGTTGAACAGCGGCGATATGCTGCCCTCGGAAGAGGAAATGTCCAAAAGTATCGGCGTAGGGAGGTCGACAGTAAGAGAAGCGCTCCGAAGCCTGGAACTTATCGGCCTGGTGGAAACGAAGAGAGGCAGGGGCACCTTCGTCAAAACGGCCGACGTAAATGCCTTTAACGACATGCTTCTAGATAGCGTCAAGCTACTCGATGTGGATTCTTATCACGTCTATGAGATCGACCGGCTCCTGGAGCCCAATGCGGCTCGGCTTCTGGCTCAACGAGCGAAAGATGAAGACATCGAAATGCTGGAATCGATCCTTCAAAAGATGGACGAATCCCTCAAAAACGGAGGATCGGGAGATGTCGAATCCCTGGCATTTCACAAAGCAATCTTCAGCGCACTGGAAAATCCCTTTCTCGACATCATTTTCGACCTGACAAAAAATGTCCATCAAAAGGATCGGAAGGCTATTTTTAATGTGACGGACCGGGCCCGCAAGACCTACGAGGAACACTACAAAATTTTCGAGGCGATCAAAAGCAGAGATGGAGCAAAGGCTTATCGATACATGGAAAAACACCTCTCCAAAGTGGGAGATGTCTATGATAAAGTATTCAGCTTCAAGTATTCAGGGGAGATTGATCGAGAAAAAGAATGACCACAAAATCCGTGCCGCCCGGTGAACCCGGGCGGCTTTTTTTGTGTACCTTTAAAGTTCCTGCCAGCCGGGATCCTTCGGATCCTCGGCAAAGCGCAGGACCTGCTTCGCGCCCCGCTCGTCCACGTAGCCGTATTCCACGGCCACCTCAAGCAGCGCTTCCAGATCCGTCAGGGAATAATTCTCCAAGCCGGCGGCCTTCAGCGTCTCTTTTCCGGTTTTCATATTGTAAGTAAAAATGGAAGCGACACCCAAAATCCGGCAGCCGGCAGCCCTTAACGCATCCGCTGATTCCACACAGCTTTTGCCCGTGGAGATCAGATCCTCGATCACAACGACTTTCTGTCCGGGCTCGCACTTTCCTTCGATCCGGTTGGTCCGGCCGTGATCCTTGGCGCTGCCCCGGACATAGCCCATGGGCCAGCCCAGGATCTGAGCCGTCAGCGCCGCGTGGGCGATGCCGGCAGTAGCGGTTCCGAAGAGGCCCTCTCCCTCGGGGAAACGCTGCCGGACCAGCTCCGCCAGGCTTTCCTCCACATCTTTGCGTATGATCGGATAGGACAAGATCAACCGATTGTCGCAATAGATCGGGCTCCGGATGCCCGAGGCCCAAGTGAAAGGTTCCCGGGGGCGGAGAAAAACAGCGCCGATCCGAAGCAAATGCCCTGCGATAAGTTCACGCTGTGTACGCATGGATACCTCCCATAAACTCTTTTTTAAATCGAAGATAGGTTTCCAGAGGATCCGGCGCAGAAGTAATGGGCCGGCCTACTACGATATAGTCCGCTCCGCTTCTGGCGGCCTGCCCCGGCGTCGTGATCCGCACTTGGTCATCAGCCTTCTGATCCTCAGCAAAGCGAACACCCGGCGTCACCGTTAAAAAGGCGTCTCCCAGTTCTCGTTTGATCAGGGAAACTTCCAGCGGAGAACAGACCACGCCATCCAGTCCCGCAGCACTTGCATTCCGCGCGTAGTGGAGCACCGCTTCCTCCACTGTTCCGTGGATCAGGAGTTGTTCATTCATCATCTCCTGTCCGGTGCTCGTCAGCTGGGTAACGGCAATGATCAAAGGACGTTGTGTACCGGATGTTTCGGCTGCTTCCCGGGCCGCCTCCATCATGGCAATGCCTCCGGACGCATGGATGTTCACGATATCCGCTCCCAGCCTGACTACGCTGCCCACTGCGCCCCGGACCGTATTGGGAATGTCATGAAGCTTCAGATCCAAAAATATTCGGTGTCCCCTTTCTTTCAATTCCCGGACGATTCCGGGGCCTTCCGCATAAAACAATTCCATTCCGATCTTAACGAAGGGTCTGGCGCCGCCCAGGCGATCCAGAAACGTCAGCGCACTTTTTTTGTCCCGAAAATCCAGGGCAATGATTACATCTTTCATAGGAGCCTCCTTACTTACTGATCCGCATCGATGGTGGAAACGGGTATAGTCATATCTTCCAGTACGTTGAGCAGCACGTTGACGGTAGAAAGACTTGTGAATATGCCGATGTTGTTTTCCACGGCCGTGCGCCGGATCATAAAGCCGTCTTCGTGGGTCCCCGCCGTGATATCCTGAGTGTTGATCACATAGGTCACATGGCCCCGGGTGAGACTTCTGAGGATATCGTCGCTGCCTTCACTGATTTTCCTCTTAAGCCGGGTTTTGATCCCGCTGCGCTTCAGAAAGTTCGCCGTTCCTTCCGTCGCCTCGATGTTGAACCCCAGATTGTAAAAACGGCGGATGAGGGGCAGCGCCTTTTGCTTGTCTTTATCGGCCAGTGTCACGAAAACGGTCCCGTAATTCTCTACTTTGATGCCGGAAGCCTGGAGCGCTTTAAACAGTGCCCGGTTCAAGCTCACATCGTAGCCTATGGCTTCTCCTGTAGACTTCATTTCCGGCGAAAGATACGCATCCAGCCCCCGGATCTTGGAGAAGGAAAATGTGGGGGCTTTGACATACCAGCGCCGGCGATCCTCCTGCAGGAACGTGCCGTATCCCAATTCTTTGAGTGTCTGGCCAAGCATCACTTTTGTAGCCACATCAGCCAGTGGGATTCCCGTGGCTTTAGATAAGAACGGAACGGTCCGGGAAGATCTGGGATTGACCTCGATCACATAGACATTTTCCTGTTCATCAACGATGAACTGGATGTTGAAAAGGCCCCGGATCCCGATACCCAGACCCAGCTTGTTCGTATACTCCACCAGAGTATGTTTCACCTTTTCCGATACGGTAAAAGCAGGATAGACACTGATGGAATCGCCGGAGTGGACACCGGTTTCCTCCACGTGCTCCATCAGGCCGGGGATGTACACATCCTTTCCGTCACAGATGGCGTCAGTCTCCAATTCCTTCCCGGCAATGTATTTGTCCACAAGCACCGGCCGGTCTCGATCCACTTCTACCGCGGTGTTCAGATAAACCAGAAGATCCTGGTCACTGCGAACGATCTGCATGGCCCGTCCGCCCAAAACATAAGAAGGCCTTACCAGCACCGGATAACCAATCCCGGCCGCCACCGCCAACCCGTCTTCCACGTTGGTCACGGTGGTGCCCAGAGGCTCGGGGATCTCCAGCTGATGCATCAATGCTTCAAAGCGATTTCTGTCCTCTGCGCGTTCGATGGCCTCTACGCCGGTACCGATGATGGGCACGCCCAGATCGTAAAGCTGCCGGGCTACATTGATAGAGGTCTGTCCTCCCAGAGAAACAATAACCCCTTCCGGGTTTTCAAGCCATACCACGTTCATGACATCCTCTACGGTAATAGGCTCAAAATACAACTTATCCGCCGTGGTGTAATCCGTGGACACCGTCTCCGGATTGTTATTGATGATAATGGCTTCGTATCCGCATTCCTTGATCGCCCAGACCGCATGGACCGTGGAATAGTCAAATTCCACGCCCTGCCCGATCCGGATGGGACCGGAACCCAGGACCAAGACTTTTTTCTTGGGCGTGATCACGCTCTCGTTTTCACCCTCGTAAGAAGAATAGAAATAGGGAACGTAATCCTGTTGAACCTTGACATTATCCACGATGCGGTAGACCGGCAGGATCTCCTGCTCGCGGCGGAATGCCAGCACATCGTTCAGCGTAAGACCCCAGCTTCGGGCAATATAACTGTCTGAAAAACCCATTTGCTTGGCCTTATGCAAAATCCGGGCATCTCTCGGGTGTGCCCGAAGCACCTCTTCGAAAGCCACCACCTCTGCAAACACGTTCACAAAGGGGATCACGATGCCGGTGGCTTCGCTGACCTCCCGACAGGACGCGCCTTTTCGAAGCGCCTCGCACAGGGCAAAGATCCGTTCGTCCGTGGGCGTGGCGATGCTCTGCAACAATTCTTCCCGGGTCTTGTCCCGGTAGGCCTTCAGTTCAAAATGGTCAGCCCCGATCTCCAGCCCCCGCACAGCCTTGAGCAAGACCTCCGACAGCGACCGACCCAGGCTCATCACTTCGCCGGTGGCCTTCATCTGGGTGGACAGCACTCTGGAGGCAGATTGGAACTTGTCGAAAGGAAACCGGGCCATCTTCGCCACGATATAATCGATGGCCGGCTCTACGGAAGCGGGAATGCCGCTTACGGAAATCTCATCCAGCGTGAGCCCCACGGCGATCTTAGCTGTGACCCGGGCGATGGGATAGGCCGTGGCCTTGGAGGCCAGGGCTGAGGAGCGACTGACACGAGGATTAATCTCGATAAGAAAATACCGCTCCGTGCCTTCCTCCAGGGCAAACTGAATATTGCAGCCGCCCTCGATCTTCAGATGCCGTAATATTTTCAGAGCAGAGGCCCGCAGGATGGAAAGCTGCTGCTCAGACAAGGTTTGACAGGGAGCAAACACGATGCTGTCTCCCGTGTGGACCCCCACAGGATCGAAATTTTCCATATGGCAGACCACGATGGCTTGATCCTGACCGTCCCGCATCACTTCAAATTCGATCTCTTGATATCCCTTGACACTCTTTTCGATGAGCACCTGGCGAACCGGCGACAGTCCCAGCGCATGCTCCATCATGGAGAGAAACTCCTCCTCACTTTCCGCAAAACCGCCTCCGGTGCCGCCCAGTGTATAAGCCGGCCGCAGAACTACCGGATAACCGATGTCCCGGGCGGCTGCCAGACCCTCTTCGATGGTATGTACGATATGAGATGCGATCACAGGCTCTCCGATCTCTTCGCACATTCTTTTAAAAAGTTCACGGTCCTCGGCGCTTTTAATGGAATGGATGCTCGTCCCCAGAACCTCCACCTGACATTCTTCCAGGATGCCTTTTTCCGCCAGCTGAACACACAGGTTCAAACCGGTCTGTCCGCCCAACCCCGGCACGATGGCGTCGGGCCGCTCGAAGCGGATGATCCGGGCCACATACTCCAGGGTCAAAGGCTCCATGTACACTTTGTCGGCCATTTGCGTGTCGGTCATGATCGTAGCCGGATTGGAATTGATCAGGACGACCTGATACCCTTCCTCCTTCAAAGCGATGCACGCCTGGGTGCCGGCATAATCAAATTCGGCGGCCTGGCCGATGACGATGGGGCCCGAACCGATTACCAGTATTTTTTTGATGTCATTTCTCTTTGGCATTTGTTCCTCTTTTCCAGTGTCTCATGCACTTAGTTAAAAAGCAGTATTCCGATACACGATGGATCCATCGTATATTGTCAATAGAATGTCGCCGTACAATGTACAGCCGTCGAAGGGAGTCGCCCGGCCTTTGGATTCAAAGCGCGACGGATCGACGAAAATCTCCCGGTCCGGATCCACGATCACCAGATCCGCAGGATGCCCCATATGGATGCCGGCAGGCAGCCCCAGCAATCTTCTGGGATTGAGACTCATCAGCTCCACAAGGCGCTCCAAATCGATGTGCCCGGCCTTGCAGAGATAGGTGTTTGCCGCTGCGAAGCTAATCTCCAATCCGACGACGCCCATGAGGCTCTCCCGTAGATTCCGGGATTTTTCTTCCGCGCTGTGGGGCGCATGATCCGTGGCAATGATCTCCAGCGTGCCGTCTCGGATGCCACGAATCAATTCCGCCCGGTCCGATGGGCTGCGCAGGGGAGGATTCATTTTGAATCGACCTTCATCACGCAGATCTTCATCGCAAAAAGCCAGGTAGTGAGGCGCTGTTTCTCCGCTGACCGGCAGACCTTTCTTTTTAGCCTCCCGGATCGCCTGAACAGATTCCCGGCAGGAAACGTGACAAATATGATAACGGCAGCCTGTCTCTTCGACCAACGCGATATCTCGTCGGACCGGAGCATATTCCGAAGCGGAAGGGATCCCCGGCAGCCTGTTGGCTTTGGCATATTCTCCGTCGTGAATGCAGGCGCCGGCAGGAATCAGACTGTCATCCTCGCAGTGGGCGGCGATCAACTTGTTCAGGCGGCGGGCCTGATCCATGGCGCTGCGCATCACAGCCGGATCCCGGACGCCGCGACCGTCATCGGAAAACGCGACACATCGCTCTGCCAGCGCATCCATGTCCACCAGCGACTCTCCCTGCTGTCCCAGTGTGATAGCCGCATAAGGAAGCACTTTGATCCGAGCGCCCCGGTCGATCAGATCCTGCTCCATCGCCAGATGCGCCCCGCAGTCGGGCACGGGATCCAGATTGGGCATGGCGCACACCAGGGTAAAGCCGCCCCGGGCGGCGGCGGCAGTTCCCGTGGCGATGGTCTCCTTATAGGAAAAACCGGGCTCCCGAAGATGGACGTGAATATCGGCAAGACCCGGCAAAACATATCGATGCTCGGCATTCACGACCTCTGTTCCCTCAGAAGGCGTGATCTGATCCGCAACGGAATGCAGCACTCCGTTGCGGATCAGAAGATCCGCTCTTCGAAAACCGCCCTCTCTATAGACATTTCCGTTTTGAATCAGCAGATCTTTCATTCCGAAAACGCCCTTTCTATCACCGCCATCCGCACAAATACGCCGTTTCTGATCTGCTTAAAGATCCGGGAACGCGGGCCTTCCACCACTTCGTCATCGATCTCCACGCCTCTGTTGAAGGGCGCCGGGTGCATGATGATAGCTCCGTCTTTCATTCGTCCGCAGCGGGAAAGACTCAAGCCGAAATCCCTGTTGTATTCTTCCGCAGTCGTCTGCATGCTTCCGGTCAGCCGTTCATGCTGAATACGCAGGAGCATCAGAATGTCCATCGTTTCCAAGGCTTTGGAAAATTCAATGAAATCGCAGCCTTCTTCTCTGAATTCTTCCGGCCCCGAAGTATAGACGTCCATGCCAAGCCGACGCATGATCTCGATATTGGTGTGGGCGACCCGGCTGTGAAGAATGTCTCCGACGATACAGATCCTTAGGCCTTCGAAGCCTCCGAACTCCTGTCGGATCGTCATCAGATCCAAAAGGCTCTGGGTGGGGTGATTCCCCGTTCCGTCGCCGCCGGACAAGATGGGCACTTTTACAACGGTTAACTTTTTATAATACGCGTTTTCCTTATGACGAATAATGAGGGCATCAGAACCGATCTCTTCGAACGTTCTGACCGTATCGTAAAACGTCTCTCCCTTTTGCATGGAAGAGCTGTCAGCGTTGAAGGTCAGCACTTTGGCGCCCAGCCTGCAAGCCGCCATGGAAAAAGACTGTTGCGTCCGGGTACTGGGCTCAAAAAAAAGGCTGGCAATGACTTTGTCCTCTGCCGCCCTGCTTTGTACGCCGTTTAAAAACGCTTCCGCCCTGTTTAATATTTTATTGACCTCCGGGATACTCAGATCTGCCAGAGAAAACAAATTGGCCATATGCGTACCTCCTTCCCGCAATTTTTACCATTATAGCAAAAAGCCTTCGTCAACACAATCGATGCTCGGAAAAAAACTTAAAAAAAGACCTGCCTCCGGTCGAAGAAATCTCGCCCGGAGACAGGTATCTGATTCTTGATTAATGATACTCTTCCAATGCTTTCTCAGTCTCCTTCCGCCTTTCGATCAAAGCGGCTTGGACCATCATATCCTTCACCTTCATGAGCCGGGTCTGATTGCCCCGCTCGTTTTCGTCCAGCTTCATGCGTATATAGCGGATGGTCTCGGTAAGCCTGGGGATCATGACGTATTCCAGCGCGTTGACCCGGCGACGGGTCTTTTCGATTTCCTGGGCCATGAGATCCGCCTGCTTTTCCTTGCCTGCCAGTTCCAGCATCCTCGGAAATACGCGGCTAAGACTCTTGACAGCGCTGTCCAATTCGCCGGAGGTTCCGGCAAACCCGTAAGGGTAGATGTTGGCACCTTCGGCTTCTTCTGCCGTAAACGCGAAGACCGGTACGTTGACACTCATTACATTTTTACTGCTCACGTCGATATCCACACCCTGTGTGGGGTACATCAACGCCTCGGACATCAGCTGTGGACTCATGACCGCACTGGCAATGGCAAAGCTCCCATAAACTTCCATAAGCTCTTTTTCCACTGATTCCCGGAGAACTTTATTCTCCCTGGCCAGCTCCAGAAACTGCTTCATGAGCTCGTCCCGCTTGTCCTTCATGAGCTTGTGGCCGCGTTTGGCCACCGTCAGCTTTCTCTTGAGAGAAGTGAGGACCATCCGGGTGGGATTGACATTCATTCGTGCCATGCGCTATACCCCCTTTACTGGTCGTCTTCTTCGGAATCATCCCCGGACGTTTCTTCCGGAGAGGGTTCCTCCGAAGGACCGACAGGCAGATATCGATCCAGATATTCGTCCCGCACACGCTTCAGTTCTTCTCTGGGCAGGAGACCCAAAAGCTTCCATCCCAGATTCAGCGTCTCTTCGATATCTCTTTCTGATTCAAAGCCCTGGGAGACATATTCTTTTTCAAATTCGTCTGCAAACTTCGCAAAGAGCAGATCCACTTCCGTCAGAGCCGCTTCTCCCAAGATCGCCATGAGCTCCTTGCTCTGCTTTCCGCTGGAATACGCTGCAAACAACTGATTCATGGTGTCGGCATGGTCCTCCCTGGTCTTGCCTCGCCCGATGCCCTTGTCCTTGAGTCTGGAAAGGGACGGCAGCACGTCGATGGGCGGCACAACGCCCTTCCGGTGCAATTCCCGGGACAGAATGATCTGGCCTTCCGTAATGTATCCGGTCAGGTCGGGGATGGGATGGGTCTTGTCGTCTTCGGGCATGGTCAGGATCGGGATCATGGTGATGGAACCCTGATGCTGCTTCTTTCTGCCGGCTCTCTCGTACAGCGTCGCCAGATCCGTATACATATAGCCAGGATAACCGCGACGGCCGGGCACTTCTTTTCTGGCTGCCGAGACCTCACGCAGGGCTTCTGCGTAATTCGTGATATCCGTCAGGATGACCAGTACGTGCATCCCTTTTTCAAAGGCCAGATATTCGGCCGCAGTCAGGGCAATACGCGGCGTGGCGATCCGTTCGATGGCCGGATCGTTGGCCAGATTGGTGAACAGGACCGTCCGGTCAATGGCGCCGGTCCGTCTGAAATCGCTGATAAAGAAATCTGCTTCTTCGAAAGTGATGCCGATGGCTGCGAAAACGACGGCAAACTTGCTGTCGCCGCCCAGCACTTTAGCCTGACGCGCGATCTGCGCGGCCAGATTGGCATGGGGCAGACCGGAGCCCGAGAAAATAGGCAGTTTCTGCCCACGGACCAAGGTATTGAGGCCGTCGATGGCCGACACGCCGGTCTGGATGAATTCTGCGGGATAGTCTCTGGCTGCCGGATTCATAGGCAAACCGTTAATGTCCAAATATTTTTCCGGTATGATGTCCGGACCATCGTCATTGGCCCGGCCCAGGCCGTCAAAAACCCGTCCCAGCATATCTTCGGAGACGCCCAGCTCGATGCCTTTGCCCAAAAACCGAACTCTGCTCTCGGCCAGATTGATTCCGGCTGCGCTTTCAAACAACTGCACCAATGCGTTGGCGCCGTTCACTTCCAGTACCTTGCACTGTCTTACGGTGCCGTCGGGGAGAATGATCTCGCCCAGTTCGTCATAGGTGACGCCTTCGACATCCTTTACGAGCATCAAGGGGCCCGCAACTTCCGAAATGCTTTTATACTCTTTAATCATTTGCATCTCCCCCTTTGCTGATCAATTCGCGGACGTCTTCTTCCAGCTCTTCCGCAATATGTTGATAATAGGTTTCCGCCTCGTCCTCCTTGACATACTTGAATCGCCCGATGGATTCCCGGACAGGCAGATGGATCAGCGCGTTGTAGCTGGCGCCCTGCTCGATGGCATCCCGGCTCAGCTCATAAAAATTGGTGATCAGTTTCAGCAGCATGTATTGCTTTTCCGGCGACGCATAGGTGTCGATCTCGTGGAATGCGTTCTGGTGCAGATAGTCCTCACGAATGGATTTGCACGCCTCCAGTTTGAGTCGGTCGGCAAAGGACAGGGCGTCCTGGCCAACCAGCTGGACGATTTCCTGCAGCTCGGCTTCCTCCTGGAGCATGCGCATGGTCTTTTGCCGCAGCACCGGAAAGTCCTTGTTGACGTTTTCCGCGTACCAAGGCATCAACCGGTCGATGTACAGCGAATAGCTGGTCAGCCAGTTGATAGCCGGAAAATGACGGGCATAGGCCAGGGTCGAGTCCAGGTTCCAAAATACTTTGACAATCCGCAGCGTGGCCTGAGATACCGGCTCGGAAATGTCGCCGCCCGGCGGAGATACAGCGCCGATGGCCGACAGAGCGCCCTCCCTGTCGTCCGATCCCAGGGCGATCACCCGGCCGGCTCTTTCGTAGAACTGGGCCAGACGGGAGGCCAGGTACGCCGGGTAGCCTTCTTCACCGGGCATCTCTTCCAGCCGGCCGGACATTTCCCGAAGCGCTTCCGCCCAACGGGAAGTGGAGTCGGCCATCAGAGCGACGGAATACCCCATATCCCGGAAATATTCTGCGATGGTAATCCCTGTGTATATGGAAGCTTCCCGGGCAGCCACAGGCATATCCGAGGTATTGGCGATCAACACGGTCCGTTTCATCAACGGCTCGCCGGATTTGGGGTCTCTCAGTTCGGGGAATTCCATGAGCACGTCGGTCATCTCGTTGCCCCGCTCGCCGCAACCGATATAAACCACGATGTCTGCATCCGCCCACTTGGCCAACTGATGCTGAACAACGGTCTTTCCGCTTCCGAAAGGACCGGGCACTGCGGCTACGCCGCCTTTGGCGATGGGAAAAAGCGTATCGATGACCCGCTGACCCGTGATCAGCGGCATTTCCGGCACGAGTTTTTCTTTATATGGCCTACCACGCCGGACCGGCCATTTCTGCATCATCGTCACATCCACAGAACGACCGTTGTCGTCCTCCAGGACGCACACTGTGTCCGTTACGGTAAAGCTTCCCTTTTTGATTTCGGTGACCTTTCCGCCCACACCGATGGGGATCATGACACGATGAAGCACGGTGACAGTCTCCTGCACCGTTCCGATCACGTCGCCGGCCTGAAGCACATCTCCTTTTTTTACCGTCGGTTCGAAATCCCATTGCTTATCCCTGGGAAGCGCGTCGACGCGGATGCCTCTGGTGATGTTGGGGCCCGCTTTTTCCAGCATGGCATTGAGCGGTCGCTGAATGCCGTCGTAAATATTCTCGATCAATCCCGGTCCCAATTCCACCGAGAGAGGCGCACCGGTAGTAACCACTTGCGCGCCGGGTCCCAGCCCGGCAGTCTCTTCGTATACCTGAATGGAAGCACGATCCTGGTGCATTTCGATGATTTCGCCGATCAAACCGTCTTTTCCCACGCGCACCACATCGAACATGTCAGCGTCCTGCATACCGTCGGCGATGACCAAAGGTCCTGAGACCTTGACTACTTTCCCTTGTTTCACTGCTATTTTCACCTGCCTTTTCTACTCCTGGTTCCCGTAGATGATATCGACGCCAACGGCGCGTTCCACCGCTTTTTTAGATCGTCCCACTCCGACTCCGTAGCTGCCGTCCATTCCGGGAATGGGAATGATTGCCGGCAATTGCGAATCCTTATACTTTTCAAATTCCTGAGACATCTCTTTGCAATAGTTTTCTGTGATATATACGATAGCATATTCGTTTTTATCGATCAGCTTCTGAAGCGTCTCTTTGGCTTTTTCCAGGTCTTCACAGGGAAAAACCGAAAGACCCACGGCGAGAAAGCCCGAAACGCTCTGCTTGTCACCGATCACTCCGATCTTATACATAGGTCCTCCTTATCCTGGCATTCAGCTGGTCGGCGCTCAGATCCTGTTCCAAGGCGGCAATGATGATCCGTATCAGACGGATCTCGTTCTCCTTGGCGATCAGATAGGCAGCCGGAACCTCCAGCCCGTAAGGAACATACTTGGCCTTGGTGGCGAACTCCAGGATCGCATTGTCGCTCAGTCGCTCCAGTTCCGTAAAGCGTCCCGTATCCGACAGCTGCGTGCCGCCCCGCAGCATCACATCCTCGAAGGTGTGATAAGGAAGCAGCTTTTCCGCAAAGTGCATATAGTCTTCGTCGAAACCGTTGACGAAGAGACTTTCCGGAATGTTCCCGCCCGGCAGAAATACCCGGTTGAAAGCGACCCAGTCACCCTTCATCTCCCGAATTCGGGCGAAAGTCTTGACATTGATGGAATCGATGAGCAGCACGGCATACTCGGCCAAAAATCCGCAGCCGGACTCTTTTGCTTTTGCCTTCATTTCAAGATAACAGGCCCGGTCCAGGATAAAATCAATGTGCTGAGGATCCTTTGACTTCGCAAAGCTTTCCAGCGCATATTCGATGGCGCTTTTCATGGTGAAGGAAAGGGTCACGAAATCGCGTTCGCTCATGATATGGATCCACTGTTCCCGAGAAATCGTTCCGATATCCACCAAAGCGTCTTCGGGATCGGTTCCCGCCATTTCCGCTTTGATCAACGCCTTGATGTTATGATAATCGTAAATCAATAGCAAGGCGTCCAGCGCCCGGGGATCGGGAAGAATGGAAATCACTTCCTTGTAAGCGCCGCTGAGGGCCTGGTTGAGTAACGTGTCCAGCTGGCTCAGATCTCCGCCCCGGCAGGTATCCTCCACAGGATAGCCGTAGTCAGCCAAAACTCGCACCGCTTCCTGGGGAGATTTGGCCGAAGTCATCCTGGAGATTCCCTTCGCATCCAGAAGAAACCGTTCTTTGCCCCGGATGCACGAGGATACAAATATATAATCTTCCTTTTTATATTGCAAGATCTCGTCTCCTTTCCCAGAGGCGCCGGCAGTCTAGTCGAACAATGCTGAGACCACTTCCGGCATCACTGCTTCCCGCACGGAAGACACCATCATCTCCAGGGTGGAATCCAGTTCGATCCTGCCGATACGCAGAACAAAACCGCCCAGCGCATCCAGCGTATCCGAAGACAACACAAAATGCCGGCCGTCCCGGTTCACTTGCTCCAGCAGTTTTTCACCGATGGCGTCCCGGTCACTTTTGTTCAGTACGATCTCTCCCTCCCGGTAGTCCATCTCCTCCAGCTTGTGGGCCAGAAGCTGAAGATACCGGTCTTCGGGCAGTTTTCTCAATTCCGCAAGAGCTTCTTCGAAGCATGCCGAAATGACTTCCTGCTTCGTGGCAAGGTGCATTTTACGGGCTTCCAGATTCGCCATGGATTCTTTACGGGACTTCAGTCTCGTCGCATCTCCGATGGCTTTCTCCTTTGCTTCCCGAATCTTGATATCAGCAATGCGCTGCGCCTCGTAAACCTTTGCCCGGCTTTCCATTTTTGCCTTGTCAAAGATTCGTCGGGCATCCTGCTGCGCACTCTCTAATATTTTGTCTTTTATCTGCTCAATGCTCATTGCACCATATCCTTTTCTATAATTGGATCGAGTTCAGCATCAGGAAAGAAATCAGCAGGGCTAAAACCGCATAGGTCTCGACCATCGCCGTATAGACCATGCCTTTGGCCACTTCTTCGGGACGCTTGGAAATCAGCATGATCGCTGCCGCCGCAGCCTTGCCTTGGGCAGATCCGCTCACGATTCCCACGAGACCGACAGGAACGGCAGACGCCAGGATGTACAGGCCCTGAACCATGGTCAGATCCAGCGCGCCGCTTCCGCCAAGAAGACCGATCTTATTCATGATGACGAAAGCAATCAGCAGGCCGTAAATACCCTGCGTGCCCGGCAAAGCCTGAAGCAACAGCGCCTGACCGAATTTTTTTGGATCTTCGGACACGACGCCCGAAGCAGCCTGGCCGGCAATGCCGATTCCCATGGCGCTTCCGCAGCAGGCAAGCCCGGCGATCGCAGCGCCGACCATGGCAAAGAAGATGCCGTCAAAGGTAATCCCATTCATTTATAGTTCCTCCTTCAAAATAGTGACATATTTCGTATTTTCGCAGAACGGGCGGAACCCTTCTCCGCCGCCCTGGTAAAACCGTCCGAAAAACTCCACGTACTGGAGTCTGCAAGAGTGGACAAATGAGCCCAGCGCGTTGATCGCAATATTATAGGGATGGCCGATGCAAAAGGCCAGCAACATGACGAGCGCCCCCATGAGACCGCTGCCGGCCAGCGTTCCCAGTGTATTGAACACCGAAGAGATGACCCCGGTGGCCAGCCCCAGAGCCAAAATCCTTGAGTAAGACAGGACATCAGAGAGATAACCGGTGATGCCGTACAGCGATCCGAGACCGCCTACGATTTTTCCGATGATGCCTTTTTTCTGACGTCCGCCGGTGGCGACGATGCCAAGGGCCGAGCCCAAAGCAAGCCATTTGCACACCACGGGGAGCGCGGCGGGAGCACCTTCCACCATACCGCCGCCGAGATATCCGATCAGGCTGAGGATCAGGATGTACCAGAAGCCTGTGTCGAACAACGCGTCCATGGGCTGTCCGTCCCGTATGGCCATATATGCCGAAATGCCCATGGCCAGAAATACATGGATCAGGCCCAGGCCCAAAGAGAAAAACAACAGCTTCATCGGATCGTTGATGGGACTGAACCATAACGTGGGGAAATGGACGGCGTGGCCGAAGAAATTCGTCGACACCTGTGTAATGATGTCTCCGAAAAAGCTGCCGAACATGAGACCCCAGAATGTGGTGGATATACCACAGAAGAAGAACATGTCGACCAGTTGCTTGAGCATGCCCTCCAAATGATATTTCCGGCGGATCAAAAAGGTTCCCGCAGTGATAATGATACCGTAGGCGGCATCGGAAAGCATCATGCCGAAAAACAAGGCATAGAAAAACGAGAAAAAGGGTGTGGCGTCGATTCCGCGGGAGGCCGGGAGAGAGTAGAGCTTGGTGATGGCCTCAAAAGGCTGAACGATTCCTTTGTTCAGGAGCAGGACCGGCGTCTCTTCTTCCTTCCCGGGCTGCGTGATCTCGTAATAGCAGTTTCTATCCAGAAGCAGGGCTTCCACTTTCTTTCTGGCTATTTTTGGATACCAGCCTTCCAAATAAAACGTGCTGTCTGTCACGAGAAACTTTTCGCGGATCACTGCGCGGTCTTTGCGCATGGCAATCTCGTCATAGTACATTTTAAGTGTGGGTTCAAAGGATTCAAAGGAGCGGACCTGCTCCACTATGGATTTTCTTTCGTCCCGAAGCGCATCCAGCTGCGCCTCTAATTCTTCGATCGCTTCTTTGACGGAACCGCTGTTGATGGGCAATGCGATCCGGTTGAAGCCCAGATCTCGAAGAACGCACTGCACCTCTTCGGCTGCAGGCTCATAGAAAACTACTGAAATGTAATGTTGTTCGTTATCGCTGTGCACCACTTCCGCATCAGCATAACCGGTCTTGTCTGTGAGTATTTTGAGGAAATCGGCAGAATCGTTCATGCCGGGAATGACGCCCTGCCACACCTGGGTGGACTGGGTCTTGTAGTCCTGCGCCGGAATGTCGTAGGATTGCCAGGGCAGAAGCGCCTGTCTGGCCGTGATCGCTTTATTCTCCCGAAGGAGCATATGACTGTACCGCCTGGAAAGCTTCGTGAGCCTAAGCATCTGCCGACGGATCTCGTATTCATATTCCAGTGTGGAGTCGAACTCCCGCTCGCTGATTCTGGCGCGTTCCCGAATAAGAGGTGCTTTTCTGTCGATAAACCGATCCAGCAGGATAAGCGCATTTTCGATGCGGTCCAATTCGGCTTCCCATTTGGAAACCCATTTTCCGGCGTCATCCTTTTGGATCAACCCATTCCACTTTTCGTCGCAGAGCTTGGACTCCTGAGCGTTGATCTGTACCACGCCCAGGCGCATGAGCTCCTCGATGAACGTTCCTTGTTCACTGGAAAGCCCAATGACAGCCAGCTTTTCCATTTTAGCAATAGCCAACTAACTCACGATCCTTTCCATGATGACGGCAACGGCTTTTGCCTTTTTCTTTTCTGCCCGGGATTGAAGCAGCTCGCAATCCTTTTCCGCACTTAAAAGAACGCTGTTGTAGATGATCTTTGCCTCGGATTCGGCCTTTGCCAGCTTATCTCTGAAAATATCAGCGATCTGATCTTCGCCTTTGGCCGCCACATCGATCAAGTCCTGCCGAGCTTCCTCCATGAGCTTTTTCGCCTGGTCTGTAGCATCCGCACGAATCTTTTGTGCTTCCGCTTCGACTTCTCTGATCTCCAAAACTTTTTCTATCGCCAATCGGATCTCCTCCTTCGCGCCCGAAAAATAAAACAGGATCGGACCCACTTTCGCTTGCGCCTCGCCGGTTTCTTCCTGTTCTGTTTTGCCTCCAGACTTGTGTAACTTTTGTTAAAATTATAGCAAGTATGGCTGCAACATGCAAGAAAACAACCCCTCGATTCGAAATTCCGATGATTTTCCACCCATATCGGAACAATTCCAAATGATCGAAAAGATATTTCTCAAGGGGTGGGATTTTTATCTCCTAATCGGCAATAAATCCAAAATATGCCTTATAAATTAATGCTCCCTTTCGCCAGGATCACCGCAGATCCTCCGACTTGTATCCTGAGACCGTCCGATCCTTCCGTGAGCCGGCTGAGGATCTTCGACGGACGATCCATGGCTTCGCCCTGAATAAAGAGGTTTTCGTCTCCGGCGCGGAGCAAGTCTTTTCTGTAGAGATAATAGGTAAGCGCACCGTTGGAAGTCCCCGTGGCCGCTTCTTCGTCGATGTCGTACAACGGCGCAAAATTCCGGCAGTGCACGCGGCCCGCGGCATCCGGAGCCGTAAACGCGTGGACGCCGGTAACGCCGTAGGCGTCCGACAGGGCCGACAAAGCCGGGAAATCCGGCCGAATCGCCGCCAGCGTCTCTTCATCTTTGACTGCAAGCATAATATCGGTCAGCCCTGTGGAAACCATTTCCGGATAAAGTGGCTGTCCCCCCGCAGAGGGGATTTCCGCCGCCAGCCCCATAACTCCGTAGAGCTCTTCCAGCTTATCCGTTTGATCGATAAGCCCGAAGGTTTTGGCTTCGCCCATATCCATGAATACCGATTCCGGTGAGATGCGGATCTCCAGGTCGCCGGCCAGGGTGTGTGCAATGCAGGTCTTGCCGCTTTCGATCAGACCTTCGCTTTGCAGCACACAGAAGGAAGCGATGGTCGCATGGCCGCACAGATCCACTTCTGCCGCCGGTGTAAAATACCGGAGGTGGAAGCGGTTTTCACCCAGCGCACGAATAAAAGCGGTCTCGGAGTAGCGCAGTTCCGCCGCCGTCTTGCGCATGATCTCCTCCGGAAGAAAATCCGCCCCCTCGGGAATCAGAACGACTCCGGCGGGATTGCCGCCAAAGAGTTGGTCGGTAAAAGCATCTGCAATATAGAATTTCATTATTCTCCTCCTTCATTCATCCCCTGGATCATATTTTTGAGCCACTTCCCGGATCGGTAACGTTTCTGCAGGATCAGTGACTTGATGAGACTTTCCGCCTGGACCATGAGCACGACCGTGTATACCGGCAAATCCAGGCACAGCGCCCCCAGAAAAGCCAGCGGCACACCGATGAACCACATGGTTCCCACCTCGCAAAACATGGCAAATTTCGTATCTCCGCCGGAACGCAGCGTGCCGGTGATGTGGATCACGATGTACATGGCAAGCGGTAAAAACAAACCTTTGATCAGTATGACCCGTTTGGCCAGGAAAATACCTTGGGCTGACAACTCGAAAAGCCCCAGGATCGGTCCGGACAACAGGATCATGAATCCTCCGAAAACCACACCCACGGTGATGCCTACACGGATCAGTTTTCCGGAAAGGATCATGGCCCCCTCTTTGTCGCCCCGGCCCAGCCGCTCGCCCACCAGGATCAGGGAGGCATCCCCTATGCTGAACGCCGCATACGCGAACAGATTCATGATGGTGCTGGATGCCTGCACCGCCGCATAAGCCGTGATGCCCAGGCGGCCATAGGCTGCATTGTAAGCCGCATCCGCCGCGCCCCACAGGCCTTCGTTGACAGTGGTGGGCATTGCATTTCGAAACACCCGGCGCACAAAGTTCAGATTGAAAGAAAAGAAATCCTTCAACTTGCCCGACAGAATATTTTTCCGGGACAGAATGATCGACAGCATCCATCCGCATTCCACCATCCTGGAGATCATCGTGGCCAGGGCCGCCCCGCTGATGCCCATGGCGGGAAATCCGAAATGGCCGAAGATCAGCACATAGTTCAGCAGCGTATTGAGCCCGAAGGCAAAGGACGAGACATACAGAGGGATTTTCGTCTGCTGCGTGGCCCGGAACGTTGCCGACAGAGGTTGCGTCACAGCGAGGAACAAAAAACTGGGCGCGGCCATGCGCACATAAAGGCTTCCTGTTTCCACGGCCTCCGGAATATCGGTAAAAATTCGAAGGACAAAGCCGGGAGCTGCCACGGCTACAAGAAAAAAGAAGGCGCTCACCGAGAGACAGGTGGTCATGCCCAGCCCCGCCACCTTGCGGATACTTGGCACGTCCCGAACACCCCAGAACTGCGTGGTAAACGTAGAACAGCCTGTGCAAAAGCCAAAAAGGACCATCCACTGTACATGGAAGATCTGGATCGCCAACCCCACACTGCCCAGCGCGCTTTCGCCCAGCTGACCCACCATCAGATTGTCCACCAGTGTAAGCGAAGAAGAAATCAGGCTCTGCAAGGCAATGGGCAGGGCGACTGCGGCCAGTGTTTTGTAAAAATCCTTATCCGCACGCAATCTATTCATTCCGCATCGAACTCGCCTCTTTTAAGAACATCGATGATGCGGCGGCAGGCATGCCCGTCTCCGTATGGATTGACGGCTTTGGCCATAGCCTGATAAGCCGCCGGGTCGGTCAGCAATGTTCGCGCCATCTCGTAGATGGTTTCACGTTCCACACCGGCCAGCTTCACTGTGCCGGCTTCCACCGCTTCGGGCCGTTCCGTTTCTCTGCGAACCACCAACACAGGTTTTCCCAGAGCAGGGGCTTCTTCCTGCATGCCGCCCGAATCGGTAATGACCAAATAAGACCCGGCCATAAGCCGCACAAACGGTTGATAGGTAAGCGGCTGTATCAGGTGTACGTTGGAAATCTTGCCCAAATGCCGCCGGGCGGCTTCCCGGACCTTGGGATTCAAATGAACAGGATACACGACCTCCACATCGGGAAATTCCCTGGCGATCTGTCCGATGGCGCCGAAGATGTTGTCCATGTATTCGCCCAGGTTTTCCCGGCGATGACAGGTAACGGTGATCACTCTTTTTGTTGCGAAATCGATCTTTGAAAGAACTTCATCCTGAAACTCATACGGCTTGTCGGCGACCTGAAGAAGAGCGTCGATCACCGTGTTGCCGGTGACGAAGATCCGTTCTGCCGGAAGACCTTCCCGCAGCAGATTGTCCCGATTGCGGATGGTGGGCGCAAAATGAAGATCGGCGATATGGCCGGTGAGCACCCGATTAATTTCTTCGGGAAACGGAGAATAGCGGTTATGTGTCCGAAGCCCCGCCTCCACGTGCCCCACGGGGATCTGATGATAAAAACAGGACAGCGCCGTGGCAAATGTCGTGGAGGTGTCGCCGTGGACCAGAACCAACTCCGGATGCTCCTTCTCCAGAATCCGATCCATGCCGTTGAGCACGTGGGATGTGATCATGGAAATCGTCTGACCGGGCTGCATGATATCCAAGTCGTATTTCGGCGTCAACTCGAACAGGTTCAGCACCTGATCCAGCATGCTTCGGTGCTGGGCGGTGACGCACAGCACGGATTCGATCCCTTCTTCTCGTTCCAGGGCTTTGACCAGGGGCGCCATTTTAATAGCCTCGGGCCGAGTTCCGAATACCGTCATGATCTTCATCTGCAATCCTCTTTTTCTTTCGGAAGAACCACTTTTCTTTCTTTCGCCCGACCTGTGCTAACATCCACGATGCCGATCCCGAGAAAGATCACGATCAGGCAGGAAGCGATCAAAAACAGCGCCATGGCTTCCAGCCTCATCTCCGAGCTCCAAAGAATGCCGGCCACGCCCATGATCGCGCTGATGGAATACAGCGCCAGAACCGTCCTGCGCTGGCCGAAGCCCATGGCCATGATTCGGTGGTGAAGATGCCCTTTATCGGCCTGCATGATGGGCTTTTTGTTGACCATGCGCCGCACGATGGCGAAAAGAGTATCAAAGATTGGAAGCGCCAAAATCATCACGGGAAGTACGGTGGCGAACAACGTGGTTCCCTTGGTCGGCGTATCTCCGACCAGGGAAACACTGGCAAGCATAAAACCCAGAAGCATGGATCCGCCGTCTCCCATAAAAATCTTTGCCGGATAAAAGTTGAAGATAAGAAAGCCAAGAGTCGCGCCTGCCACGGCCAGAATGATATATGCGGTGCCCAGACGGCCGCTCATGGCCGAAGTATAGGCTACGGACAGACAGGCAATGCAGACGATGCCCGCCGCCAGACCGTCCAGGCCATCGACCAGATTCACGGTATTCGTTATGCCCACGACCCAGAATACCGTCACGATCAGGGAAAGCCACATCGGAAAGATCAAATAGTGCGGACCGATGGGCAGTATGTTGGTCATGCCTCGGATCTGCACGCTGAAAAAAAAGATGATCAGGGCGCATAGGATCTGTCCTGCCAGCTTCGCTTTCGGATTCAGGCATTTGATATCATCGTAAATGCCGATGGCCAGCATGAGGGTGCCCCCCAGTACGATGCCAAAGATCTGTTCGCTCCAGGGCAGCAGCCGATAAAAAGAGACCAGAATCCCAAGATAGATGGCCAGGCCGCCCAAACGGGGAATCGGTTTTCCGTGGACCCGGCGGTTGTCTTTGGGCACGTCCATGGCTCCGATGAGCGGCGCCAGGCGTATGGCCAGCGGCGTGAACACGGCCGTCACCAGCGCAGCGATGATGAATACGTATAAAAGTTCGCTCATTCGAATCAGTCTCCCATGACGTCAACCCGGATGCCGGCCTCCCGAAACATCGCTTCGGCCAGCTCATCGGGGTAAGTCTCTTGTATAACAACACGTCGGATACCGGCGTTGATGATCATCTTTGCACAGATCACGCAGGGCTGCGTCGTGCAGTAGAGCGTAGCTCCGGCGATGCGCTGACCGAGGTACGCGGCTTGGATGATGGCGTTTTGCTCGGCGTGGAGGCCTCTGCACAATTCGTGACGTTCTCCGGAAGGCACTTGCAGCTCTTCCCGCAGGCAGCCCCGCGTTTCGCAGTGTTCGATCCCCACGGGGACACCGTTGTATCCGGTGGTCATAATTCGATGATCCATGACGATCACAGCGCCAACGGACCGGCGAAGGCAAGTCGAACGCTTGCGCACGACCTGGGCCATTTCCATAAAATACTCATCCCACGAGGGACGTCTGTCCTTTTCCATCGTTGTCCTTTCCTGTCAGTAAAACACTTCTTCCAAATACAACCCCTGAGGCGGCGCCGTATGACCGGACTTGGACCGGTCACGGCTTTCCAGGATCTGCTTCATCTGCTCCGGCGGTCGCTTGCCTGCGCCGATCTCCACCAAAGTGCCGGTGATGTTGCGTACCATGTGGTATAAGAACCCGCTTCCGGAAACGGTCAGGATGATTTCGTCATCCTGCTTTTCCACGCTGCAGCTGTCGATGCGTCGGACCGTGGTCTTTTGCGGATTCCCCCCGGCGGACAGAAAACAGCGAAAATCCTGTTCGCCTATCAGGAACGATGCGGCTTCCCTCATGGCTTCCGTATCCAACGATTCCGTCACCTGATAACAATAGTTGCGCAAAAAAAGATCTGCGCTGTCGGCATTTCGGATCCTGTATCGGTACCGTTTGCCTTTGGCGTCGTAGCGGGCGTGAAAACCCATGGGTTTTTCCAGGGCCGAAACGATCCGGATTTCTCCGATCCGCTCCAGGCGGTTTTGTGAAAGCGCATCGTTGACGGCCCTTACGATGCCCGAGGCCGGGATGCCCATCCTGCCCGAAAAACTGGCAGACTGCCCGCGGGCATGCACGCCCGCGTCGGTTCGGCTCGCGCCGAAAAGCTCCACGGGGATCCCGCAGACGGTCGACAAAAGACCTTCCAGTTCTCCGCACACCGTCCGCGCATGGGGCTGGCGTTGCCAGCCGGAAAAATCCGTTCCGTCATATGCGATTGTAAGCAGGATATTTTTCTCTTCAACCATATTAAAGTATTTTATCACATAAGCTTGCCTGCGTACAAGATGTCCGCCGCTTTCCGAATACGATAAAACGCGGCAGCCCACGGCTGCCGCGTTTTTCTGCTTTGCTCCGGATCCAAACATCAGACTGCTTTATTTTTCTTCGGATCAATCGAACAACTTTTCCAATTCTTTGTTGACCAGGTTCACCGGCTTCTTTCCCGTAAGGACCCGAACGATCTCGTCTGCGGGAGCAGACTGGAGGGTTTTCTGGGATTCATTGGAATGCCAGGCTCTGTGGGGCGTCAGCGAAACGTTTTCCATTTTCAGGATAGGATGCTCCTTATCCAGCGGCTCCTTTTCAAACACATCGATGCAAGCGTAGCCGATCTCTTTATTCTCCAGCGCCCAGACCAGATCATCCGTATCCACGATGGCCCCGCGGCCCACGTTGATGAGGGTGGCCGTGGGTTTCATCTTCTTAAATGCTTCTTTATTAAACATGTGGAATGTTTCGTCGGTCAGTGGAGCATGGATGATGATGTAATCGGCACCCGCCAGGATCTCTTCCGTGCTCTTGGGCTCCACGCCTTCTTTGCGCATCACTTCGTCGTCCACGTATTTGTCCACGGCCCAGATGTTCCGGCAGAAAGGACGCAGCTTTTCGGCAGTGGCTCTGGCGATCCGACCGAAGCTGATGAGCCCCACAGTGCTCTCCTGCAAGCTGGGAATCTCAATGCCAAGCTTGTACCATTCTCCGCCCTTCAGACGCTGAGTCGTCTGGGTGATCCGCCGGTTGGCGTCCAGCAGGAACGCCATGGCGTGAGTAGAAACCTCGTCCCTGCAATAGTCGTTTACATTGCAGACGCAAATGTTCTTTGCGGTGGCCGCGGGGATGTCTGTTCCGTCGGTGCCGATGCCGTACCTGCAGATGACCTTGCACTTTTTCATGGCGTCGATCACGTTCGAAGTGATCTTGCCAAACTGGGCGATCAGCGCGTCGCAATCCTCCACGATCGGAAGAATGTCAGCTTCCTCCTTACAGAAATAGTCCAGAACTTCCACGTCGCCCAACTGTGCAAGGATCCGTCTTTCGTTGTCCAGATTGTCATATTCCGCCCAGTCGGTGACTACGATCTTATACTTTGCCATTGTTTCCTCCTCTACGCGAACTATACGATGGTAAATCCGTTTTTCATACCTGCTTTTCGCAGGGAATCGTCAAACTCTCTTTCCAGCTGTTCACGGAAATCCGGATGGGCGATATCGATCAGCGCTCTTGCCCGCTCCCGCAAAGTAAGGCCGAAGATCTCCGCGACTCCGTATTCCGTAACGATATAGTGAACCTCGTGCCTGCTGGCCGTCACAGGCGTGCCGGCCTCAAATTGCGCTACGATTCTGGAGACGGTTCCTTTTTTTGCCGTTGAGGGAAGCGCGATGATGGGCCGTCCGTTTTTCGCCTCTTCGGCGCCGCGCATGTAATCCAGCTGACCGCCTACACCGCTGAAGACCGTGGATCCCATGTAATCTGCGTTCACCTGTCCCATCAGGTCCACCTGGAGGGCGGAACAGATAGCCACCATGTTGTCATTCTTGGAAATGATCCCTACGCTGTTGGTGTAGTCCACCGGGAAGAGACGGATCATATTGTTGTGATCGACAAAGTCGTAAAGATCGCGGGTGCCTTGGATAAAAGTGGCCACGATCTTCCGGTTGTGCAGCGTTTTGGCCGCACCGTTGATGACGCCGGATTTGATCAGAGGCAGCACGTTGTCGGAAAACACTTCCGTGTGGATACCCAGATCCTTTTTGTCGGTCAGAAATTTCAGGATCGCGTTGGGGATCGTTCCCTGACCCATTTGAATGGTGTCCCCGTCCCGGATCAGCGTGGAAATATTGTAGCCGATCTGCTCGGCCACCGGATCGTCCCGATTCAGCAACGGGATCTGATAGGGCTCTTCGTCATAGTGGACGAAGCGATCGATTTCCGACACGTGGATCATCGTATCCCCGCAAACATAGGGCATACGCTCATTCACCTGTGCAATGGTCAGCTTCGCCTTCTCCACGATCACCCGGGTCTGATCGCAGGACAGGCCCATGTTGACGTAGCCTGCTTCATCGGGAAGCGTGCAGGAGATCATAGCCACATCACACCCCACCTTTCCCTCCCGGATCGCCCGGGGTTGGGCATAAAAATGCATGGGAAGCAATGCGCCCCGTCCGGCCTGAAGGCATTCCCGATTTCCGTTGGCCGCAAAAAATGTTTCCACGATGAAATGTCCTTCGTATTCGGGCGCCGCATAGGGCGCGTCGCCGATGTTCAAGCCCTGGACCAGTCGAACGCCTTGCAGTTCGTCCTTGCGCTCCAGCAGTTTTCGAACCAAATAACGTGGCTCTGCCGCAGCATGCCCCAAAAATATTTCGTCTTTTGACTGGATCATCCCCACGGCTTCCCGGGCTTCGACCGTCCTGTCCTGATAGATCTGTTTCCAATCCATATTGTTGTTTCTCCTTTGATTTTGTAGTTTACTTGCTGCCGAGAACGCTCCGGATCCGTGCCAGCCCCGCTTCGATCGTCGCTTCTTCCTGGGCGAACACCAGTCTCAAATATCCTTCTCCGCAATCGCCGAAGGCATTGCCGGGCGTGGTGACTACCTGGACTTTTTCCAGCAACATGCGCGCCAGCGCGTCGGAAGTCATGCCGGTCTCCCGGATGTTCGCAAAAGCGTAGAAGGATCCGCCGGGCATCAGACAGGAGATTCCCTTGATGCTGTTGAGTCCGTCCACCAGAATGTTTCTGCGCTTTTCATAGGCTCTGGCCATTTCCCAGACCGCATCCTGCGGACCATTGAGCGCTTCGGCAGCCGCCACCTGAACGGCGGAGGTAACGTTGGAGCCCATGGCTTCCTGCAATAAAGTCATCTGTTCCCGGACTGCCACGGGCGCGATGATATAGCCGATCCGCCAGCCGGTCATGGCGTAGGTCTTTGACAGGCTGTTTACCGTGATCACATGATCGGCCATGCCCGGCAACGAAGCGATGCTGCAATGCTTCTTGCCGTCAAAAATGATGGTTTCATAAGGTTCGTCGGAAACGATCACCAGATCGTGCTTCAGGGCGACCTGAGCGATCTTTTCAAGATCTTCTTTTTCCAGGATCGCGCCGGTAGGATTGCAGGGCGAATTGATCAGGATCGCGCGGGTCCGGGGTGTAATGGCTGCCTCCAGGGCCTGGGGCGTCACACGGAATCGATCCTTTTCGTACGTATTCACCACTACGGGCACGGCGCCGGTCATGCCGATGTACTGAAGATAATTGGGAAAACAGGGCGCATGGACGATCACTTCATCGCCCGGATCCACCAGGGTGAAAAACGTGAGCAACAGCCCGGCGCCGGCGCCGAAGGCGATATGGACATTTTCCCCGCTGCAGTCAATGCCGTTGAATTCCCTGGACTTTTTAGCCACTGCTTCCCGAAGCACATTGAGTCCCTGACAGGAAACATAATGGGTGTACCCATCTTCAAACGCCTGTTGCGCCGCCCGTATCACATTGGCAGGTGTTGGAAATGCTGTATCACCCAGGCCAAAGCTGATCACATCGTCATACTTTTCGGCCATGGCGAACATGGCCCGAATCCCCGATGGCGGCATGGACAGAATTTTATTGCTGACTTTCATAGGTTCCTCCTCCCGGATCCTTCGAGATGCAGCTGCATCCCTTTTCCATACTTAGTATATGATTTGCAAGTATCATGCCAGTCTTTCCGGGCGACCTCGCAGGCCTCTGCAAGGTCGAACAGGCGCTGAAGCCGGAAGTCCAGATGCATTATGCCATCAACATCAAGAATGCATCAATCTCCGTCGGCATCAAACGAAAAAAGAAGGCCACCGGCCTCCCGCTTTCGCCAGGGAGGTCTGCGGCCTTTCAGCTCTATCGTCAGCCTTTCTTCCAGGAACTCTTGAGTCCCACGATTTGATTGAATACCGGAGCGCTCTCTTTGCTGAGAACGGTATCGGCGATGTAGTAACCGTTCCGGAAGAACTGGAAACGCTCTCCGGGCGCGGCTTTCTGGATGGAAGGTTCAGCTTTGGCGATCAAGTCCTGTCTGGATTCCGTATCAAAAACCTGCTTCCCCGTCTCCTCGTCGGGGTAAGACAGGTATCCGTATTGCCGGACAGGGATGTCCACAGCGCTCTTGGCATCCACCCAATGGATGGTTCCCTTGGGCTTTCTTTCCTCGAATCCGCTGCCGCTCTTGGTCGCCGGGTCGTAAGTGCAGAGGATCTCGGTGATGTTGCCGTTCTCATCCTTTACCACATCGTTGCAAGTGATGAAATAGGCGCCTTTCAGCCGCACCTCGTTGCCGGGATACAAGCGGAAATATTTTTTCGGCGGAATCTCCATGAAATCTTCCCGTTCGATGTAGAGTTCGCGGGAGAAAGAAACTTCCCGCATGCCCATTTCCGGAACGGACATACTGTTTTCGATCGGCAACATTTCCTGTTGATCCTCCGGGTAGTTGGTAAGGATCACCTTAATCGGATCCAGCACCACCATGCGGCTCTCCACACGATCCTTCAGGTCGTCGCGGACGAAGTACTCCAGCATGGACATCTCCACCTGGCTGTTGGCCTTGGATACGCCGACGGCGTCGCAGAATGCGCGGATGGCCTCCGGGGTGTATCCCCGTCTGCGAATGCCGGCGATGGTACAGAGCCTGGGATCGTCCCACCCTTCCACTTCTCCTTCGCCCACCAGTCGCTTGATGTTGCGCTTGCTCATGATCGTATTGGACAGATTGAGCTTTGCAAATTCGATCTGCTGAGGCGGCTCGGGCCATTCCAGACTTTCCAGAACCCAGTCGTAGAACGGACGATGATCTTCGAATTCCAGCGTACAGATGGAATGGGTGATCCCCTCCACCGCATCCTCGATGGGATGGGCATAGTCGTACATGGGGTAGATGCACCACGCATCCCCCGTATTGTGATGTGTTGCGTGCAGCACCCGAAAGATGACCGGATCCCGCATGTTGATGTTGGGAGAGGCCATGTCAATTTTTGCTCGGAGCACCACGCTGCCGTCTTCGTATTTTCCGGCCCGCATATCCATAAACATCTGCAGGCTTTCTTCTGCGGGTCTGTCCCGATAAGGACTGTTGGTCCCGGGTTCCGTGAGCGTTCCCCGAGTGGCTCGTATCTCGTCTGCCGTCAATTCGCAGACGTAGGCCTTTCCTTCTTTGATCAGTTTGACGGCGCCCTCGAACATGGTCTCGAAATAGTCCGACGCATACAACAGGTTATCCCATTGAAATCCCAACCATTTCACATCTTCCTCGATGGATCCCACAAACTCCTCGTCTTCCGTGACCGGATTGGTATCGTCGTACCGAAGGTTGCAGCCGCCGCCGTATTTCAGCGCCGTTCCGAAATTGAGGCAGATGGATTTGGCGTGACCGATATGCAGATATCCGTTGGGCTCCGGCGGAAAACGCGTCATGACCTGCCGGCTGTATTTTTGTTGCTCCAGGTCTTTTTCGATGATCGCGTGTATAAAGTTCGTTCCGCCTTCTTTGGCCGGCATCGCTTCGCTCCCGGCCTTCTTGATATCGTCTGCCATGGTTTGCCTCCTCCTTGGTTGGAAACCGTAAATGTGAGTCTGAATAGTGAATAATATTATAGCTTAATTGCCCGTATAATGCAAAATGTTTTCACTTGATGAAAAATCTGTGCCGTTCCAAGCAATTTACCTTGATTTTTGCGAAATCTTTTGGTAAAGTAACGGTATATACAATGCTTTATCGGAAGAATCCCATTTTCATTTGGAATTATTTTTGCGAAAGAGGTGCAAATTATGTCTCTGGATATCATTGATGTAAAGATCCTGGAAGTTCTCCAGCAGAACTCCAGAGTTTCGATCTCCGAACTCTCAAAGCAGGTGAACCTTTCCCTGTCGGCTGTAAGCGAACGGCTGAAGAAGCTGGAAAACAGCGGAATCATCGAACAGTATACCGCCATTCTCAATGCGGCGGCCATGGAAAAAGAATTATCCGTGATCATGATGATCAGCCTGGAAACGCCGGATCAAACGGAAGAATTCAACAGCTTCATCTCGGGAGCGGAAGAAATTCTGGAATGTCATTACATCACCGGCGAGTTTGACTATGTGTTGAAGATCACCACCCGAAACACCGCTTCGCTGGAACGGCTGATGAACAAGATCAAGGGGATCTCCTGTATTAAGCACACCCAGACCAACGTGATTCTCTCTAGTGTCAAACAGCGTTACAGCGTATCGCCGGTGGCTTCCAAATAGCTCCGGCAAGGCGATGACAGCAAAACGAAAAGAGGGCGCATGTGAAATGCACCCTCTTCTTTAAATATGTCACATAAGATTTTTATTGTAAGCCGCCGGGCAAGCCGCCTCAGCAGTCCAGAATGTCCAAGGCATACTTTTCCGAAAATGCCTTGAAATTTTCTTCGAATTCCGGGTTCGTTCCGCTCTTGACCGCCTCGGTATACTCGTGGGCATCATAGCGCCCCAACGACATGTTGAGGACGGCAATGGCCAGGTTGGAACAGTGATCGGAGATCCGTTCCAGGTTGTTGATCAGATCCGCATGGGCAAATCCGAAGGTCAGGTTGCACTGACCGGCCTGAAGGCGTTCCACATGCCGCTTCTTGATGTCGACGATCATGATATCGATGACTTCTTCCAGAGGCTCCACCCGGATCGCAAGAGCCTGATCTCCCTCTTTGTAAGCTTTCATCGTAATGTCCAGGATCTCCTTGATGGCACTGATAAGGATCTCCAGCTCTTTGTTGGCTGCCAGGGAGAATATGATCTGTTTTTCATACAATTCCCGGGCGACGTCGACGATGTTCACCGCATGGTCTCCGATCCGTTCCAGGTCTCCGATGCCGTGGAGCAGTTTTCCTACATAGAGGCTGTCTTTATCCGAAAGATTCTTTGCGGCGATCTTGACCAGATAGGATCCCAGCTTATCTTCAGACTGGTCCAGCTTGTCCTCGTAATCTTCCACCAGATCAGCCTGGTCTTGCCTGTAATTATAGATCAGCGAGATAGACCGCAGCACGTTTTCGTGAGCCATGTCCGCCATCTTCATCACAAGGCTTTCGCACTCCTGTATGGCAAAGGAGGGAGACTGCAAAAGTCTTTCATCCAAAAACGCGTAGGTGTCCTGATCGTGATCCTCCCGGACCATGACCATAGCCAGCTTCTCCAATTGCTTGGGGAACGGCAGGAGCATAAGCGTGGTGATCACATTGAAGGCGCTGTGACAGACGGCAATCCCCAGGATCGTGATGGATTTGTCAAAAAAGGTGAAATGAAGAACGCTGTGCAAGCCGTAAAATACCATGAGACAAATGGCAGTGCCGATCAGATTAAAAGAAATATGCACAGCGGCCACGCGCTTGGCGGAGCGATTGACCCCGATGCTGGACAGCAGTGCCGTCACGCAGGTGCCGATGTTCTGCCCCATGATAATAGGTATGGCCATTCCGAAGGAAATGGCACCGGTAAGGGCCAAGGCCTGCAGAATACCCACAGAAGCCGCAGAGCTCTGGATCAGACCCGTGAACACAGCGCCGACGATCACGCCCAAAATGGGATTTTGAAAGGCGGTAAGCATCGAAGTGAATCCGGGCATATCCCCCAAAGGACTCACGGCTTCGCTCATGAGCTGCATGCCATACATCAACACGGAGAAACCCACCATAACGCCTCCGATGTCTTTGCGGCGGCTGCGCCTGGATACCATGATCAGGATAATGCCGATGAGCGCCACGATGGGAGCGAAATTCGTAGGCTTCAGCATCTTCATAAAGAAGTTGTCGCTTTCGATCCCCGCAAGGCTCAGGATCCAGGCGGTCAGTGTCGTTCCGATGTTGGAACCCATGATGACGCCCACGGTTTGACCCAATTCCATGATTCCGGAATTGACCAGACCCACCAGCATGACGGTCATGGCCGATGAACTCTGGATAGCGATGGTGATCCCTGCGCCGAGCAACAGGCTTTTAAAAGGATTGGAGGTCATCCGCTTTAGCGTTTGCTCCAGCTTTCCCCCCGTCACCTTCGTGAGGCCCGAAGACATCACGTGCATACCGTACAGGAAAAAAGCCAACCCGCCGCACAGTGTAATGATGTTAAAAATGTCCATGTTGTCTCCCGTAAAAATGACAGCCCGTTCGGGCTGCCATTTTTTGAGTGGCACCCCCAGGCGGAATCGAACCACCAACAAAGGTTTAGGAAACCTCCGTTATATCCGTTTAACTATGGGGGCATATCGTCTGTCAAAAGAGCGACTCCTTAAAGTATGGATTAGAAAAAGATTTGCGTCAAGAGAAATATCGGGTTGTTATTGTAGATCTGGATGGCATAGGTGGAACTGTTCAATTGATCCAAAAGTATCTCGCTTTTGAAAAAATTGGACAGCGGCAAGATCAGGGCCAGAAGGATGCAGATGAGCAGCAGTCCTTTGACCGCGCCGAAGGCCAGCCCCAGCATCCCGTCGGAAAAAGCGATGATCCCGCCCCGCTTCCGCTTGCTGAAAAGCAAGGTGATCAAGAAAAAGATCAGCTTGATGATCAGGATGATGCACAGCAGCGCCAGGATCGTAATGATGATATCGATCAGGTTTTCCACCGTGTTGCTCTGGATGACGCTCACCGCATCGGAAAAATAATCCGACAGGATCTCCGGGATCCCGCTCAGCAAGCTTTCCTGCCCGGTGCCGCCGCCCTGGGCCAGGCGTTCATTCAGAATAACGCGAAGACTTTCCTCCAGGTGTGTGTTGCCGCGCAAAAAAGCAGCTACCGCAGGCGTCCACACAAACCCTAATACGATGGCCAGGATCCAGCCGATCGTATGTAAAAAGGCTTCTGTAAACCCTTTGCGATACCCGACGATCACAGAAAGAATAAGTATAATGCCCAGACTGATATCCAGTATCAATTCAATGCCCCCTACGTCCGACTACAGTATGATTGTAGCAATGGAAGCAAGAAATATCAAGCCCATCGGCAGGAATTCACAAATGTAGGATTACCATACATATGCTACACGTAAATAATAAATAAATAGAAATCACGGTGTCATTAGTGCAGCTATCAAATATCGCAAGAATCGTCAGTATGTCTATCGCTGGTTAAAGCGATACAACGGTACCATAGAGTCTCTTCGAGAAAGATCAAGAAGACCTCACTCCCATAAAAATCAACATACACCGGAGGAACTTAAACTCATATACGACATGCATAAGCGCAATACCCATTTGGGTTTAGTCGTTTTCTGGGTTAAGTTGCAACAGCGTGGTTACAATAGATCCATCACCGGACTGTATAGAGTCCTGCGAAGGCATGGAATTATGGCCCAAAAGCCGCCAAACCCCAAATACATTCCTAAACCCTATGAGCAGATGGTTCGACCGGGCCAAAGAGTTCAGGTCGATGTGAAACACGTTCCGGCTTCCTGCATTGTCTCTAATACCATTGATCAAACGTTTTACCAATACACAGCCATCGATGAATTTTCAAGGTTTCGGTATGTGGAAGCTTTTGAAGAAGCAAGCACATATACCTCTACCGTATTTCTAGAACACATGTTGTCTGCATTCAAGTTCAATGTGGAATGCGTGCAGACCGACAATGGGTTTGAATTCACAAAGCACTTCGGTCGCAGCAAAGGCGAACAACTGTCCCTCTTTGAAAAGCGACTTGCCCAACTTGGCATCCAGCACAAGCGGATCAGACCTTTTACACCACGTCACAATGGTAAGGTGGAACGTTCACACCGTAAGGATAAAGAGTACTTCTATGCGGTGAAGAAATTCTACTCCTTTGATGATTTTAGAAAGCAGCTCTACCTACACAACTGACGTTACAACCGTTTCCCCATGAGACCTCTTGGCTGGAAGTCTCCTGCCGCAACTCTCATGGATTATTTGCAGCACGGTGTAGCATATGTTTGACAAACCTACAATAAAATAAATGCAATAATCTTCACATGATTGTCCCTGCCGTTTTTTGCTATCTGTGGTATCATAAATAAAACGAAATCAACGATTTCAATCTATATTAGGAGACGCAATGGAAGAAATTATTAAGATACTTGCCCGAGAACTGAATCAAAGAGAACGCCACATCAAAAGTGTTATCGACCTGATCGACGAGGGCAATACCATCCCTTTTATCGCCCGCTACCGCAAAGAAATGCACGGTGCTATGGACGATACGGTTCTTCGCGATTTAGACGACAGGCTTGCATATTTAAGAGGCTTGCAAAGTCGCCGCGAAGAAATAAAGAAAGCGATTGCTGCGCAAGAGAAACTGACGGAAGAACTTTCTTTTCAAATAGATGGGGCTCAAACACTCGCAGAATTGGAAGACATCTACCGTCCATATAAACAAAAGCGACGTACCAGAGCCACCATTGCCAAAGAAAAAGGTCTCGAACCTCTTGCCCTTCTGCTGTTTGAGCAAAGCAAAGAATTATCGGATCCAACAGAACTTGCATCCCAATACATCGATCCGGAAAAACATGTCGAAAATGTTCAAGACGCCCTGGATGGAGCCTCTGACATTATAGCGGAAATGGTGGCAGATAATGCGGATATTCGAAGACGGCTGCGAGAATTCATTTTAAGTAAAGCATCCATGCGCTCTGCTGCGACAAAAGATGAAGATTCCGTTTACAGCCTATATTATCAATTTGAACAGCCCCTTGCACGTCTCCAGGCACATCAAATTCTGGCGATCAACCGAGGAGAGAAAGAAAGATGTCTTAAAGTATCCGTAGAAACAGACAGAAATATAGCGCTGAATCTCCTATGGAATGAAACAGTAAAGCCGGGCTCGGTCGCCTCTGATTTCGTGAAATGTTCGGCAGAGGACAGTTATGACCGCCTGCTTTTTCCATCGATGGAAAATTCAATTCGCAGCACGCTTACAGATAGCGCCGCCGAAGGTGCAATCCATAATTTCGCATTGAATCTGAAGCCGCTCCTGATGCAGCCTCCAGTCAAAGGCCATGTTACGATGGGTTTGGATCCGGGGTATCGCAACGGCTGTAAAGTCGCCGTGGTAGACGGTACAGGAAAGACACTGGATACGATTGTCGTATACCCCACCAATGGCAAAAATAAAAAAAAGGAAGCCATCGAAGCACTGGAAAAACTCATCAACAAGCACCATGTCGAGCATATTGCCATAGGAAACGGCACAGCTTCGCGCGAAACAGAGCAGATGACCTGCGAGTTGATTGCACGCACTCCCGGCGTAAGCTATATGATTGTGAACGAAGCCGGTGCATCGGTATACTCTGCATCCAAGCTGGCTGCAGAGGAATTCCCCGAATATGATGTCAGCCTGCGTTCGGCAATATCCATAGCGCGCAGACTGCAGGATCCGCTGGCCGAGCTGGTCAAAATAGATCCAAAAGCAATCGGTGTGGGACAGTATCAGCACGATATGCCTCAAAAGAAACTGGACGATGCGCTTTCGGGTGTTGTGGAAGATTGCGTCAATGCGGTAGGTGTGGATGTAAACTCAGCTTCTGCCGCCCTTTTGCAGCACGTTTCAGGCTTAAACAGCACTACCGCTAAAAACATCGTTCTGTCTCGAAATGAAAACGGGATTTTTCGCTCCCGCAAACAACTTCTGAAAATACCGAAGCTTGGTCCGAAAGCTTATGAGCAGTGTGCGGGGTTTTTGCGCGTGCCCGACAGCAAATCGGTCCTGGATAATACAGGCGTCCACCCTGAAAGCTACAGCGGCACCGAAAAACTGCTGGACATTTGCGGATATACGCTCAACGATGTAAAAGAAGGTAAAATTTCGGAACTTCCCGAGCGTGTTAAAGAATACGGAGAAGCAAAAGCGGCCCAGGAGTGTGGAATGGGCATTCCCACGCTTAAAGACATCATAAAAGAGCTGATAAAACCAGGGAGAGACCCCAGGGAGGAACTTCCCCCTCCGATGCTGCGAACAGATGTGCTGGACATGAAAGATTTGAAAGTCGGCATGGTCCTTACAGGAACAGTGCGCAATGTGATCGATTTCGGTGTGTTTGTCGATATCGGGGTACACCAGGATGGCCTTGTTCATATTTCGGAAATTGGGAACAAATTCATCAAGCATCCTTCTGAAGTCCTCTCAGTCGGAGACATAGTAAAGGTTATGGTACTTGCTATCGACATACCGAAGAAACGCATTTCTCTGTCGATGAAGCAAGTTAGCTGAAAAACAACGGGCGGCAATGTGCCGCCCGTTCATAATTTCCACTTTTCTAAATGCATGAATAAGGACAAGCACCTTTCTTTATCAGAAGCGGCTTGCCCTTATTCCGAGGTGTACCACAATGGTGTACGCCCTCCTTTCCTAACTTCCCCTAATCCATTTCTGATCTGAAGTACTCATACTTGTTATCTTACTTTGGATACTCCGACTTTTCTCCTGTCCACTGAATAAGTATGGATACCCATTCCTTGAACTCAAGATTTCCGCTCCTATCAAGCATCGCCACCTAGTTAGGCAGGCAGCCTCCTAATATTCACTGTCGAGGTTCGAGGTTACTCACTTACTTCGGTCTACCCTTTTCTTTGAGTATTCACAAAATAGCGCGATTATATTCGCCTGTCAATAGCATTTTAAAAATTTTCAAAAATATTTTTGCCAAAAACAATAAACGGAGTAAAGATTCCAAAATCACAACAATATATCAGTATGGTATATGTTTATGATACTATGAGATAAAGCAACTTTTAAACAGTTTTATTGTCGGGCGAATTCATAAATTGGTGCTCCAAGCCTGCAAAAGTATAAATTGACGGAGGGTTAATAATGGATGGAATTGTAGAGATACTCAAAATTCTTTTAAATAATATAGGATACGCCTGCATCATTGCAATCTTTCTCTCCAGAATCAATGCTTTTAAAAGAATCATGACCAAGTCTTCCTACTCTGCCAGAGATATTATATTACTGTCCGTTATTTTCGGAGTTCTGGGCATTATCGGCACTTTGACAGGCGTAGAAACACAAGGCGCAATCGCCAATACGAGGATTATGCCTATTGTTGCGGGAGGAATACTGTGTGGGCCGACCGTAGGAATTCTATCCTCTATCATTGCTGCAATCCATAGATTGTTAGTAGATCCCAACGGTGTAACAACGTTTCAATGTGCATTTACCACCATTTTAGCCGGAGTAGTCAGCGGAATAGCCTATACGACGTTGCTGAAACGCAAAACCAAGTGGCTTGTTAGCTTTATCATCACAGCATTGCTGGAGTCTTTTGAAATGATGATGATTTTCTTTACTGTACAGCCGCACATCTTGGGAGCTGAAATTGTCAACAGCATCTTCCTCCCCATGTCTCTTACAAACAGCCTTGGCGTCATGCTTCTTGTCCTTATCATTGACAGCGTGTTTTACGAACAGGACATGGCTGCGGCAAAGCAAGCTCAAATAAGCATGAATATAGCAAACAGAACACTCAATTATATGAAGAACGGCCCAGCCGGATTTCAGGAAGCCTGTAAAATAATAAAAGAAGATACCGGTGCGGATGCCGTTGCGATTACAGATAAAACGAATATCATAGCACATGTGGGAGCAGGCTTGGAGCACCACCTTCCGGGACAGCCGATTATGACGCAATCCACAAGGGACGCCATCAAAACAGGTACCATCGAAATCATGAAATCCAAAGCGGAAATCAACTGCCTTAACCCCGACTGTCCGCTTCAATCGGCAATCATCATTCCATTGAAAAACGGCGCAGAAGTCGTTGGCGCACTTAAAATATACTATCGCAAAGAAAATAATATTACCGAAGCCATGATTCAAATGTCAAACGGCTTGGGGCTCCTGATCTCCAACCAGCTTGAACTCAGCAAAGTCAACCAATTTAAAGAGGCTGCCGTCAAATCTGAAATCAAGGCGCTGCAATCCCAAATCAATCCACATTTTTTATTTAATGCACTCAATACAATTTCTTATCTTATAAGAACAGAACCTGAAAAAGCCAGAGATATCATCTCAAAACTTGCTTCTCATATGCGCTACAATTTAGAAGCGGGTACAAATTTTATCCATGTTTATGCAGAAATAAAACACATGAACGACTATCTTGCAATCGAAAAAGCTCGTTTCGGGGATAAAATCAACTTTATCTCTAACATCGAAAAAGGTATAGAAATGACGATGCCGGCGCTTACGATTCAACCTCTTGTTGAAAATTGCCTAAAGCATGCGTTTAAGCCTTATGGGAATAAAGGAACAATAGCGCTGGAAGTAAAAAGTTTAGATGAAAAAAGCATTCAGATTACCGTAACAGATGACGGCTGCGGTATAGATCAAAGCATCATAGACGCCATACAAAACAACAGCCAAACCTCTGAGAGAGTTGGCCTTACCAATGTAAATCAACGGCTTAAACTGCTTTACGGTCATGGTTTAGTGATTGAAACCATTCGTGACGACAAAGAAAACAATGCGCGCCACGGTACGAAAATTTCTTTTATCATCGAAAGGCAGGTAGAAGGATGAAGTGCATTATTGTAGATGACGAACATCCGGCGAGAGAAGAGCTGCGCTATTTTATTGAAAAGTTCAGCTGTCTGAAAATTGCGGCAGAGTTTGAAGATGGGGTCGATGTTGTCGAATATTTATCAAAAAACACGATCGATGTTGCATTTCTTGATGTTTCGATGCCGATCATGTCGGGAATTGAATTGGCCGGTATCATCAAAAAGTCAAATCCGGAAACAATCATCATATTTTTAACTGCACACAAAGATTATGCGTTTGATGCCTTCGAATTAAAAGCATTTGATTACATCCTCAAACCCATCGTCCAAGACAGAATTATAGAGCTGTTTTATCGCATCAAAGCAAAACTTGCCCCAAAAGAAAAAAGCGATACGGAAGTTTTAACAAAACTATCCTTTTGGGAGGGAGAAAGAATTTTAGTGATTGATATCAGGGATATACTATATTTAGAAGCAAGCGAGCGAAATTCTACGGTTATAACAACAGCCGGATCTCATATAATCCATGAAAACATCAGCACTCTTTCTGAGAAGCTTCCTGAAAATTTTTATAGATGTCATCGATCTTATGTTGTCAATCTTTCTCTTATTATGGTAATCGATCCTTGGTTTAACAACACTTACATGCTTTCACTTAAAGACTGCAACGTAAGAATCCCCGTCAGCAAAAGTCATGTGAAAGATTTTAATAATTTAATGCAAATAAAATAGCACTTCATGTTGTTGTTTTGTCATTTAGAGCATAAATCCCCTCTTACATTATAAAATTTAATAATATTGCATTAGGCTAAGCCGGATATACTTTAAACATACGGATTTTTAGATAAGCATACCTCGTATACCCTGCCGGCTGTAACGTTATTGATATAAAAAAAGGAGGGAATTATGATTTCTTTTATTGGTGGATTTGTAGCGCTTATTGTCGGCTACATCTTCTACGCTAAGTTTGTGGAAAAAGTTTTCGGTATTGACGAAAACAGGCCAACCCCGGCAATAACAAAAGCCGATGGTATCGACTTTGTTGAAATGCCGACCTACAAAATTTTCCTGATTCAACTGCTCAATATAGCAGGATTGGGTCCGATTTTCGGGGCAATTGCCGGTGCGCTCTGGGGTCCTGCGGCATTTCTTTGGATCGTGCTAGGGACCATATTTGCAGGAGGTGTCCACGACTATTTTTCCGGAATGCTTTCTATGAAAAACGGCGGAGAATCCATACCCGAAGTCGTAGGCAAATATCTCGGGGTCGGATTTAAACAGTTTATGCGTATATTCTCGGTCGTTGTACTGGTTCTTGTAGGCGTTGTATTTACAAAGGGTCCGGCCGGACTTTTGGCCGCGATATCTCCCATTCCCGTTCAAGTTTGGCTCTATGTTATCTTTGCATATTTTATCATAGCGACTATTGTGCCTATAGATAAAGTAATAGGCAAAATTTATCCTATCTTCGGTATTGTACTTTTGATTATGGCGGTTGGTGTAGCCGGAGGAATTATTTTAGGTGGATATAATGTGCCAAATATCCAATTTACCAATATGGATCCTTCGAACAGACCGATTTGGCCATTGCTCTTTATTACCATTGCATGCGGAGCTATTTCGGGCTTCCATTCAACCCAATCCCCTATTATGGCACGCTGTGTAAAGAGCGAAAAAGAAGGCAGATTTATTTTTTACGGCGCCATGGTAGCCGAAGGTATGATTGCATTGATTTGGGCCGCAGCCGCCATGTCCTTCTTTGGAGATACTTCCGGACTTGCAGATGCGATGGCCAATAATGGTGGAGCAGCCGGTATCGTCAAGATTGTTTCCACATCGCTTCTTGGAAGAGTCGGTGGTATCTTAGCTATTTTAGGCGTAATCGTCTGTCCTATTACATCTGGAGACACCGCATTCCGTTCGGCAAGGCTTACCATTGCAGATATGCTGCATTTTGAGCAAAAACCTGTCAAGAATCGCTATGCGATTTCTCTTCCGCTGTTTCTTATAGGCTTTATCCTTACAAAAATAAACTTTGATGTCATATGGAGATATTTTGCATGGTCCAATCAAACACTTGCTATGATTGTCCTTTGGGCGTCGGCAATGTACCTGATTAAAAACAACAGAAATCATCTTATTGCCAGCATACCTGCAACGTTTATGACAGCTGTAACGACAACATACATCTTAGTTGCAAGCGAAGGGTTCCACCTTTCCACGGCGATTTCGTATCCTATAGGTTTTATATGCGCTGCCTCGGCTCTCGCACTCTTCATGTACTTCGGGAAAAAAGCAAAGGGAACCGGCGATTCACTTCAAAATTAACATGAATCGGAACAAACCTCAAAAAGTATCATCTTCACAAACAAACAGGCATCTTACGATGCCTGTTTGTTTTCTCTTGCGGATGTTTTTGCTGCATCTGTGTCGGGCAAAATGGGAATGGCAATGAAGATTCTGGTTCCAATGTCCTTACGACTCAATACTTCCATATGTCCTCCATGTCGCTGCGCAATCCACTTCGCGATGGACAAGCCAAGACCGGTGCCTCCCGTGCTCTTTGTTCTGGATTGATCAGCTCGATAAAATCTGTCAAAAATTCTGGGAACCGCTTCAGGAGGAATTCCGATCCCTTCGTCTTGTACCGTAAGCAAAGCAGATTCTCCTTTTCCGGCGACAGAAAGCGTGATTCGTCCGCCCGGATTGCTGTATTTGATTGCATTGTCGATTAAAATACGTAAAACCTGCTTGATTAATCCCTTGTCGGTATAAACAGACAAGCTTTCTGTGTTGGATGAAAACTCATGGCCATTGTCTATCATCTCGGTTTCGCGCATCACTTCCTGCGCCAAAAGATCTAAGTCGAACGTTTCCATTTGCAAACTCATCGTGTTGTTGTCGCCTCGGGCCAGGAATAAAAGTTGTTCCCCCAGCCCTTTCATATTGGAAGTTTCCTCTTTAATCGCGTTGATGCTTCCCTGTAACGTTTTTTCGTCGTTCTTGCCCCAACGACCCAACAGATTTGCATAACCTTCGATCACTGAAATCGGAGTGCGCAGTTCGTGCGATGCATTCGAAACAAAGCGTATCTGAGCTCGGTACGAATCCGCATTGGGAAATTCAGATGTCGCTATCGAAGAAGAGGTATTGTCCGCTGTATAATAATTTGTCGCCCATAAATCGCTTTCCGTTCCGTCTGGGACATCATAACTTCCTTTTAGGCGTATGGGAATCAAAGAGTTGCCGGTCAAAACACAACTGGCGTTACAACCGTTTCCCCATGAGACCTCTTGGCTGGAAGTCTCCTGCCGCAACTCTCATGGATTATTTACAGCACGGTGTAACATATGTTTGACAAACCTACACAAGCCCATCGGCAGGAATTCACAAAACCGTTGAAAAGAAACAGGCGCTATGATATTATGAGTAGTACATTTTGTCAGAAAGCAGAGAGTGTGGCATGAACCAGCCCCGGCACTACATGGGCATCGCTTTGGAAGAAGCGCAGAAGGCCTTCGAAAAAGGTGAAGTCCCCGTGGGCGCAGTGGTCGTCAAAGGCGAAGACATCATCGGCAGAGGGCACAATCTGGTGGAAAGCATCAAAGATCCCACCGCCCACGCCGAGATCCTGGCCATCCGCCAGGCGGCGGAAACGCTGGGCGGTTGGCGGCTCAGCGGCTGCGACCTGTATGTTACGGTGGAGCCCTGTGCCATGTGTGCCGGCGCCATCGTCCTGTCCCGGATCTCCCGGCTGTTCATCGGAACGCCGGACCCAAAGGCCGGCGCTTGCTTTTCTGTCAACAATCTGGTTACAGATTCCAGGCTCAACCATCAGGTTGAGCTTTCCACCGGCATCCTGGAAGAGGAGTGCCGGCAGCTGATGCGGCAATTTTTCCGGCAGCTGCGAAAATAACGCCCGACATATTGGAGGAACCCCAAGCATGAAACGTATCACCGCTTTAATCAGTCTGATCCTGATCCTGACCGTCTTTTCCAGCACTGCGATCTTCGCATCCGGCCTTACCGTCACGGATATCACACCCAAAGATGGCGAAACGGGCAAGCAACCCCAGAACATGGCCGTCAAGGTGACGTTCAGCCAGGACATGATGGATGAGACAGCGATCGCCGCAAACAAAGCGTTTTTCAGAATCAAAAACGCTCAGGGCGTCGACCAGGCCTTCGAAATCATGTACAGCGCCGAAAAATATCCCGATCAGCTCTGGCTGGTCCTGGAACAAACGCTGGAATCCGATTCCGAATACAGCGTGGAGATCCTGCCCGGTGTCATTTCCGCCGAAGGCGGCACGCTGGACGAAGGCATGACCACGACATTTAAAATTCGCAATACCGCCACCGACGCCAAAGTGAGCATGGGACTCATGGCTGTCATGATGATCTTTATGTTCTCAGCCACGTCCAAAGCGGCAAAGAAAACCGCCGAAAAGCAAAACTTTGAAGCTTCCGGAAAAATCAAGGAAGAAAATTTGAACCCCTACAAGATTTCCAAGATCAAGGGCATATCCTTGGAGGAAGCCACGATCTACGTCGAAAAAGAAAAGGCGAAGATCGCGAAGAAAGAACAAAAATTGGAAGAAGAAAAGCGACGCATCGAAGCGGAGAAAGCTGCCGAAATGGAAGCCATCGAAGCGGAACTGCAGGCCGCAGAGCGCAGCGAAGGCAAATTCCGGGTCGCCGGTCCCCATTCTGTGAAGGACGCCGGCGGAAGAGTGCCCCGGGCCATCGTCAAGAAGAACAAGGCGCGCAGAGAAGCGGAAAAAGCAGCTGAAAAGATCAGAAACAGCAATAAGAATAAGAAGAAAAAATAGCAGTCAGAAAGGGCAGGATCCTGGGGATCCTGCCCTTTTCAATTTCATTCTATTTTATTGTCTGTTCCAGTTTATTATCTATTCCAAATATAGGTACGGCAATCTGACGTCGCAACCGCAAGTGATGTTGTTTCCGATGGTACCCACACCTGCAGCGATGTCTTCTGCGCCGATGAACAGATCGCCGCTTCTGCCCATCACCACCACTTCATCTCCCACCTGAACATTGGGAATATCCGTCACGTCCAGCATGCATTGATCCATGCAGATAACGCCTGCAAAGGGTGCATATTGGCCGTTGACGATCACTTTCCCCTTTTCCCACCAGGGTCTGGGGATCCCGTCGGCATATCCCATCGCAAGTGTGGCGATCGTGCTGGGCCGCTTGGTGATCAGACTGCGCTCGTAGCTGACGGAAAAGCCTTCCGGCACGTTTTTGAGCTGTACGATGTTGGCTTTGATGGACATGACGGGTTGAATTCCCGGGACCAGTGTCACGCCGCTCTGATACCGTCCGTAAAAGATACCGCCGGGCCGGCAGAGGTCAAAGTGAGAACTGGGCCGATCCATGGTGGCAGGACTGTTGGCCAGGGAGCACAAATAGAAGGACAACCCTTTCTCCATCAGCGCCTCCCGGATGTGGTTGAAACGCCGCTCCTGCTTATCCGCATAGCTGCGGTCTTCGAAATCCGAAGTGGAAAAGTGGGAAAAGATGCCTGCGAGTTTCAGTCCGGGCAACTGAGATGCAGCAAAGATCTCTTCCACCGCCTGAGGATCCTTGGCCTGGTAGCCGATCCTGCCCATTCCGGTATCCACAACGCCCCATACTTCCACCACTTTTCCACGCTTGACAGCTTCCTCTGAAAGCGTTTTTGCGTAGGAGATGTCTGCAAATCCGGTCATAATATTATACTCGACCACGGTATCCACGTACATTTCCGGCGTGAGGCCCAGCATGATGATCCGGCCCTGTACTCCGGCTTTCCGGAGCTGTATCGCTTCTGACAGGGTGGAGATCCCGAAGTTTCGGATCCCATTTCTCTCCATGACTCTGACACATTCCAGCACACCGTGTCCGTATGCGTTGGCTTTGACGATGCCGCAGACCTCGGAACCGGGAGAGACCCGGGATTGAATGATCTTGATGTTGTTCTCCAGCGCTTTCAGATCGATTTCCACCCATGCAGGGCGAAGGCCTTCCTTAAACATTCACGCACCTCCTCGCGCTTTCTATGATGAACTTTCTGAAATTATTCGTTCCATTTTAGTATACCGCCGCAAAAAAGAGAATGCAAGACGAAACAGGAGACCCTGTGATACAATAATACCTGAAAATCGAAGATCAGATCCGCCAAGGCAAGGCGGGAAAAGGAGCAGAAGCATGAATCAAACCACCTTGATCAGCGGCGCCAGCGGCGGCATCGGCAGCGCCTGCGCCCTGGCGCTGGCCCGGCGGGGGGACCGGATCGCAGTTCACTGTCACCGGCATCCGGAAGCAGCCGAAGCACTGGTCTCTCAGATCCGGGACCTGGGCGGACAAGCCGATTTCTACCGGGCCGACCTGACCCGGCAAAATGAAGTACTGGCTTTGTGCCGGGACATCGCCGGGGAGCTGGGTCCCGTCGAAGCGCTGGTGAACAACGCCGGCGCAGCCGGCTTCGCTCAGTTTCAGGACATCGAAGAGAGCGATTGGGACCATATTATGGATACGAATCTCAAAAGCGCCTACCTGCTGACCCGGGCCGTACTGCCCGGCATGATCGCTCGAAAGAAGGGCTGCATCGTGAACATCGCTTCCATGTGGGGTCAGGTGGGCGGTTCCTGTGAAGTCCACTACTCCGCTGCCAAGGGTGGCCTGATCGCCATGACCAAAGCTCTGGCCAAAGAAGTGGGCCCTTCGGGAATCCGGGTGAACTGCGTGGCGCCCGGCGTGATCGATACGATCATGATCCGGGATCTGGACGAAAAGGCACGCCGCGCCCTGGCGGAGGAAACGCCTCTGCGCCGCCTGGGCGAGCCACGGGACGTGGCAGGCGCCGTGCTGTTCCTGACGGGAGAGAGCGCTTCCTTTGTCACGGGGCAGATCCTGGGCGTTAACGGCGGCCTGGTCATATAATATAAAAGGGCGGTCCTAGGATTGCAGACAGACTCGAACCAGTTCTCGGAACAAGGGATGCGCTCGATTCGGTCTGCTTTTGAATTCCGGATGATACTGCACGCCTACAAAAAATCGGTTGGCCGGGATCTCCACCGCTTCGGCCAGATACCCGTCAGGAGACGTTCCGCTGATCAACAGGCCAGCCTTTTGCGCTTCTTCCCGGTACGCATTGTTGAATTCATAGCGATGACGATGCCGCTCCCAGATCACCTCTTCGCCGTAGGTCTCGTGCATCCTGCTGTCCTTTCGGATATGGCAAGGGTAGGAGCCCAGCCGCATGGTCCCGCCCTTGGGAATGTTTCCCATCTGGTCTGGCATCAACGCAATGATGGAATGCGGGCCCTCCGGCTCAAACTCGCTGGAGTTGGCCATGGGGTAGCCCAGCACGTTTCGGGCAAATTCGATGCAGGCGATCTGCATGCCCAGGCAGAGGCCCAAATAAGGAATATCCTGCTCTCTGGCATAGCGGGCCGCCTCGATCTTGCCCGGGATGCCCCTGCTTCCGAATCCGCCGGGGATCACGATTCCATCCACGCCCTTCAGCCGGTCTTCCACGGTCTTTGGCGTAAGTTCCTCCGAATCAATCCAACGGATCTCCACCTCTGCACCGTTTTCGAAGCCTGCGTGATACAGCGATTCCGCCACAGACAGATATGCGTCGTGGAGCTTGATGTATTTTCCCACCAACGCAATGCGCACCTTGCGCTTCCTGCTGTCGATGCGGGAAACCAGATCCTCCCATTCCTTCATATCGCAGGCGCCCGGCTCCAACTCCAATTCCCGGCAGACGACTTGGGAGAAACCCTGAGCCTCCAGCATCATCGGCACCTTATACAGGCTGTCTGCCGTGACATTCTGGATCACACAGTCCCGCTTGACGTCACAGAATAAAGCGATCTTGTCGATGGTTTCGTCCTGGATGAATCCCTTGGAACGCGTGACGATAATGTCTGGCAGCAAGCCCGTCGCCCGCAGATCCCGGACCGAATGTTGGGTAGGCTTGGATTTATACTCGCCTGTCCCTTCCAATTCGGGCACAAGCGTCACATGGATCAGCAGGCTGTTGCCTCGACCGGCTTCCCGCTGGATCTGCCGGACCGCTTCCAGGAAGGGCTGACTTTCGATGTCCCCCACGGTCCCGCCGATCTCGGTGATCACCACCTGTGCCTCACTTTTTTTACCGGCACCGCGGATAAAAGCCTTGATTTCATCGGTAATATGCGGAATCACCTGAACGGTCTGCCCGAGAAACACACCGGCGCGTTCCTTGTTCAGCACCTCCCGGTAGACACTGCCGGTGGTCAGATTGGCATACCGGTCTACGTTCTCGTCCATGAACCGCTCATAATGACCCAGATCCAGGTCGGTCTCGCAGCCGTCCTCGGTCACAAAAACTTCGCCGTGCTGATAGGGGCTCATGGTCCCCGGATCTACGTTGATATATGGATCCAACTTCTGGGCGGCGACACGAAAACCCCGCTGCTTCAGAAGCCTGCCCAATGATGCTGCCGTGATCCCCTTTCCCAATCCTGAAACCACGCCTCCTGTAACGAAAATGTACTTGGTCATCGTAATCGCCTCCTTTGGTTGATTTATCGAAACACGCAAAAACGGCCGTTTGAAGAGTGTAGGATACAGAGTACTACACCTCCAACGACCGCCCGATACGTGTTTCACTATTCAATTACAAGCTACAGGATATTCTGTCAAACGCGTGTTGTCAAGAAAAAATCCACTGCTTTTAAATTATTTTGGATATCGTTTCGAAAACAGGAATGAATACCAAAAAAGAGATCTGAGAGGCTTCGCAGAGCAGGCCTAAAATATCGCCGGTGATCCCGCCCAGCGCCCGCTGGACTTTTTTTGTAAGCATCGCAGCAAAGATCAGCGAAAAGATCGCCGGAAGCAACAGGGTCCGATCCGTCAGACCCACTGCAATCAGTACGAGCCCGGCACCGAGGACTGCACAGGAACGGGAACAGTGCGCCGCAAACAGGCGGGCCATCCCTTCGGGTCGGATATAGGGGGAGAGACTGACAGCAATGGACGGCGTGCATTTGCCGATCACCGGAAAGAAAAAGAGCGCCGCCGGCGAAGCTTCCGGCAGGAGAACCAGATAAAATGCCGCCGCTGCGATCAGCCCCAGCACGCCGAAGGTGCCGCTGCGGCTGTCTTTCATGATCTCCAGCATGGTTTCTCGGTCCCGGCCGCTGAACAGAGCATCGCAGCTGTCTGCCAAACCGTCCATATGGAGCCCGCCGGTGATAAGCAGATACCATAGGAAAAGAAGCACGCCGAATAGTGGCCCGGACAAATAAGGTCGGGCAAAGGACGCTCCGTAGAGAATGGCACCGGTCACCGCACCCACCAAGGGAAGGAGCGGGATACCACGGATATATCGCTCTTCCGAATAAAGGATGCGAGGCACCGGCAAGCGCGTAAAAAATGCCAGCATCAGGAAAAAAGATCTCATTGCGGCTCCTTCAGCTCCAAGGGCAGCCCGCAGGTCATGAGCACGACCCGGTCGGCCAGAGACGCCACCAGACAATTGATCCGGCCCAAGGCATCCCGGTACATCCTGGATACCGGAGCTTCCGGGACCAAACCGTCACCTACTTCGTTGGTGATAAGGATCAGCTCTTTGCCCGTTTCCCTGCACAGAGAAATCAGATCCCGAAGATCCCGGGACACAGCTTCTTCTGCGTTCTGCATCTCCGCCGCATCAGGGCGATCCCAGTCGGACAGTCTGTGGTACAGTGCGCTGTTCAGCGCAAATCCGACACAATCCAGAAGGACGACACGGACTTTTCCAAAAGGCTCGGAAGCGCGCAGGGAAGCAAATCCTTCCGCCCGTTCTTCTGTAGTCCATTCTGCCGGACGCCTTGCTTGATGTGCGCGGATCCGCCGCTCCATTTCCGGGTCGGTGGCCACTGCCGTCGCCACGTACAGCACCTCAAGACCGCCCAGCCGAAGGGCCAGGTCCTCTCCAAAAGCACTCTTTCCGCTTCTGGCGCCGCCGGTGATCAGTGTGACGGTACTCATGACTGGCCTTCCCGGATATCGATGCGATAATTCTGATCCAGCTGGGCCTGGGCAAACGTGTGCATATTCGACAGCATACTGCAGGCGGCGCCGATGATGGGGAATGCCAGAGCGCAGCCTGTGCCCTCTCCCAAGCGCATGTCCAGATCGATGCAAGGAGCCAGTCCCAGTTCTCGAACGATTCTCCCATAGGAAGGCTCTTGTGACCGGTGCGATGCAAACATAAAGTCTGCCGAAGCCGGGGCCAACCGATAGGCGATCAGGGCGGCAAGGGCAGAGATGGCGCCGTCGATCACGATGGGCAGCCGGTAACGGGCTGCACCCAAATAGCAGCCGGCCAAACCGGCGATATCCAATCCACCCACCTTTGACAGCACATCCAGGGGGTCGTCGGAATCCGGTTTATGGAGCGCAAGCGCTGCGCGAATCACTTCTTTTTTATGGTCCAGCCCCTGGTCGGTGAGTCCGCCGCCCTTGCCCACAGCCTCGTCGGCGGACAGGCCCGTCAACGCCATGACGCAAGCGCTGGTGGTGCTGGTGTTGCCGATGCCCATCTCGCCGGTGCCCAGGATCTCATATCCTTCTTCTTTGGCTTGCCGCACCAGCTCCACACCGACCAGAATGGCTTCTTCTGCCTCCTGCCGGCTCATGGCTGATTCCCGGGCAAAATTGGCCGTGCCGCTGCGGATTTTGCGGGGAAGAACAAGCGCGCATTCCGGATCTCCCTTGATGCCGATGTCTACTACCTTCAAATCCGCATGGGCATACTGCGCCAGCACACCGACGCCCGACACACCACCGGCAATGTTGGCAATGTGCCATCTCGTCATGTCCTGGGGGGTCCCGGCCACGCCTTCCTCGCAGACGCCGTTGTCGGCGGCCATCACGATCAGGCATCGCTTTTCCGCCCGGTTGCTTACCTGCCCGGTGATACCGGCCATGCGAATGGCGATCTTTTCCAGCCGACCCAGACTGCCCAGGGGTTTCAGCAGATTGTCGTTGTGGGCGCTGGCCTGTTCCATGGCCTCCCGGTCTGCGGGAACGATTTGGCTAATGATCTCTTGCAAGTTCATTCGATCTCCTCTTTGATCTCCTCTTTGATCTCTTCAGCAGCAGTCTGCGTTGGTTCGACCGTCGTTCCTCCGCCTTTGCTCTGATGCGCCGGCATCCGGACGCTGCTCATGGCCACCATCAGAAGCAGCGCAAGCGCGCCGCCGATGGATCCCTGAAGAATGTTCCAGGGGATCGATACGATGGGAGCTACTTTATTCCCCGTCAATATCCATTCAGCAAAGTAATAGCCGCCTGCCATCAGGAGCGTCGCCAAAGCGATGCCCAGGACTCTGGAGAACGGGATCTTTTTGCTTTCCGGTTTCACCTTTCCGGCCGACAGGACCAGGAAGCTGCCAAAAATAAACGCCATTGCGGCTTTGATCACCAAGGTAAACGGCGCAAAAGAAGCATAGCTCAGCAAGAGATCCGCCAGGCCTGACCCCAGGCCCGCTGCAATGGCGCCGTTCTTTCGGCCCAGCAGAAAGGCGCCCAGGAACACCGCTGCGTCTCCCAGATTTACATACCCTTGTGTCAGGGGGATCGGGATCACAACCGACATGGTGATCACCGTGACCACAGCGATCCACAGGCCGGTGAAGATCATGTCCTTCACATTGATGTCGTCTTTTTTCATCATAAATCCTCCTTTATATCCGGGCAACGCCCGATGCTCTGGCCGCTCCGGCCACAGCTGCCGCTACTGCTTTGCCCACCCGGGGATCGAAAGCCTCGGGAATGATCCGCTCTGCCGAAAGCTCTTCCGGAGAGACCAGACCGGCCAGCGCATACGCGGCGGCAAGCTTCATTTCCTGATTGATCCGGCTGGCCCGAACATCAAAGGCGCCGCGGAACACACCGGGAAAGGCCAGGACATTGTTGATCTGATTCGGATAGTCGCTTCGCCCTGTGGCGACGACAACCGCACCACCGGCGCGGGCTTCCTTGGGATCGATCTCCGGCACCGGGTTGGCGCAGGCAAACACCACCGCGCCGGGATTCATCCTGCGAACGCCTTCCCGGGTCAGGATGCCGGGCGCGGACACGCCAATAAAGACGTCCGCCCCTTCCAGCACATCGAACAAGCTCCCCTGCAGCCGCTGGCGGTTCGTCCGTTCCGCCATGGCCTGCTTGTACAGATTGAGCCCCTTGCGTCCGTCGTACATGGCGCCCTTACTGTCGCAGAGTACCAGATCGGTAAATCCTTCCGCCAGCAAAAGATCTGCGATGGAAAGCGCTGCGGCGCCGGCGCCGCTGATCACTACTTTTGCCGTTTCTTTCTTTTTGTTTACCACTTTCAGCGCATTGAGCAGCCCGGCCAGCGTAATGATGGCCGTACCGTGCTGATCATCGTGAAAGACCGGAATATCCACCTGCTCCTGAAGCTTTTCCTCAATTTCAAAGCATCGGGGCGCAGAGATATCTTCCAGGTTGATGCCGCCAAAGCTTCCGGCGATCAGGGCGATGGTTTCCACGATTCGGTCCACATTGTGGCTCCGGATGCACAGCGGAAACGCATCCACACCGCCAAAGGCCTTGAAAAGCACACATTTTCCTTCCATGACAGGCATGCCCGCTTCCGGTCCGATGTCCCCCAGGCCCAGCACTGCAGAGCCGTCGGTCACCACCAGACACAGATTGTGCCGTCTGGTGTACAGATAACTGTTGTCCACATCCTTTTGGATCTCCAGACAGGGCTCCGCTACGCCAGGGGTATACGCCAATGCCAGATCCTCATTGCTTCGGACCTCCACCGTGGGCGTCACCTCGATCTTGCCTTTCCATTCTCCGTGAAGCCGGAGAGATTCTTTTCGATAGTCCATGATGTTTTCTCCTTTATTGCATTATATCAGCATCATCTGCTTTAGTACAAATATCCATAAAAACATCGTGACGATCGATGCAGCGGAAGTGACGACGACGATCTCAGCGGCCAGATCTGAATCGCAGCCCATGGCTTTGGCCATGGGGAACGAAGACACTGCCGTCGGTGTGCCGAAGGAGATCAGGATCGCGCCCAGCACAGGACCGTTCCATCCCCAGAGGATCGGAAGGAGCAAGAAGATGATCGGATTGACCACCAGTTTCATCGCCGAAGCCACTAAAATCGAACGTTTATCTTCCATGGCAGAGTACAGATTGAAAGCAGCGCCCAGCATTACAAAGGCCATGGGCGTCACGACACCGGCAATGCCGCTCATGGTTTTTTCCACATAAACGGGGAGGGCTACGCCGGAAAGATTGGCCAGTATCCCCAGGATCACCGCATGGATCAGCGGATTTTTAGCGATGCTGAGGGCAACATTTTTCCAGTTGACAGATCCCAGGGAAAGCTTCACCCTGGGATCGTCGGAAGCGGCCGCCTGGCCGCAGATCTCCAGGACCAGAACAGACAGCACGTTGTAGATCGGTATGATCGCCGCCAGTACGATAGCGATCTCCGCTGTATTCCCTTCGCCAAAGATCGACAAGGCGATGGGGAGACCATAGAGTATGGAATTACCGCGGAAAGCGCCCTGAATCAGGGCGCCCCGCTTGGCCGGATTCTTTTCCAGCCAGGTGAACAGTGTAAACAGCAACAGGAAACTCAGCACCGTGCCGCCCATGGCATAGGGGATGAATGCCGCCTGGCCGAATCCTGAAAGGTCATCTTTATATAATGTGTTGAACATCAGGACCGGCAGGAACATGGCAAACATCAGCTGATTGATCCCATCGTTGAGACTTTTGGGCAGCAATCCCCTTTTTTTTGCGATATAGCCCACCAGCATGTAGAGAAACAGGGGCATGATGATCTGAAATGATATCCTGAGGTTTTCCATGATCAGCCCTTTGCCAGCCTCTGGTAACTCGCCAGACGCTCTTCCGCATCGGTCCGGGCTTTCTCGAACAGGCTCTCGGCCTGCTCGGGGAATGTGCGCTCCAGAGAAGCGTAGCGATTTTCTCCCCGCAGGAAAGAAACCAGCTCCTTCGTGGGTTGTTTGGAGTCCATCAGGAAAGGATTCTTCCCCTCTTTTTTCAATTCGGGATTGTAGCGATACAAATGCCAGTACCCCGATTCCACCGCATCCTTCATCTCCTGCTGACTCTTCCCCATGCCGCACTTGGGTCCGTGCTCGATACAGGGACAGTAGGCGATGATCAGGGAGGGTCCGTCATAGGCTTCGGCTTCCCGCATGGCGGCCAGCACCTGATTCTGGTCATAGCCCATAGCCACCTGAGCCACGTAGACATATCCATAGCTCATGGCCATCATGCCCAGATCCTTTTTCTTGGTCTTCTTGCCGTCTGCCGCAAACTTCGCTACGGCGCCGGCGGCCGTGGCCTTGGAAGACTGTCCGCCGGTGTTGGAATACACTTCCGTATCCAGCACCAGGACGTTGATGTTCTGCCCTGAAGCCAGCACGTGGTCCAACCCGCCGTATCCGATGTCGTAGGCCCAGCCATCTCCGCCAAAGGCCCAGTAAGATTTCTTCCTGAGGTAATCCCGATGGGTCAGAATAAAGCTCCGGGCTTCCTTCTGAATGCTATTTGCAGGTTTAAGGGCCTCCACTGCCGTGATCAGCGCTGAAGAGACCGCTCTGGTATGCACGGAGTCGTTCCGGCCTTCCAGGTATGCTTTGACCGCTTCCTCTGCCGATGTTCCCATTAGGGCGCCGGCTTTGTCGGCAATGGTGCTGCGTACCTTTTCGGAGCCCAGCAGCATGCCATAGGCGTATTCCGCATTGTCCTCGAACAGAGACATCGCCCAGGCAGGGCCCTCTCCTTCCTTGTTGATGGCATAAGGAATGGAAGGCGGCGTGCCGCCGTAAGCCGAAGAGCAGCCCGAGGCGTTGGCGATATACATCCGGTCGCCGAACAGCTGGGTCGCCAGTTTGATGTAGGGCGTCTCGCCGCAGCCTGCACAGGCGCCGGAGAATTCGAACAGCGGCTGGGCAAACTGACTGTGCTTGACACTGGTATCCTTGACGGCATCCGCTTTGATGCGCACATCGTCCACAGCGAAGGTCCAGTTTTCGTGCTGACGGAGTTCTTCTTCCAGGGGCCTCATTTCCAGAGCCTTGTTTTTTGCCGGGCAGACCTCCGCGCAGCTTCCACAGCCGGTACAATCGTAGGGCGATACCTGGATCCTGAACGCATAGCTTTCCAACCCTTTACCCAGCGCTTTTTTCGTCTCGAAGCCCGCCGGCGCATTTTTCTTTTCTTCTGCGTCGATCAGGATCGGCCGGATGGCTGCATGGGGGCAGACCAGAGCGCACTGATTGCACTGGATACAGTTGTCGATATTCCAGCGGGGGACCGAAACGGCCACACCGCGCTTTTCGTATTTTGTCATGCCCGAAGGGAATGTGCCGTCGGGAATATTGAAACGTCCGTACATGGATACGGGAACGTCGTCCCCTTCCTGACGGTTCATGGGGATCACCACCTCCCGGACAAATTCCGGCAAGTGCGACAAATCGACCGGGGCGTCCTTGGCGTTTTTCCAGGAGGCAGGGACCTTCACTTCGATCAGACCGTCGATGCCGGCGTCGATGGCGGCCACGTTCATCTCCACGACTTTCTTTCCTTTTTTTGCATAGGTCTTTCGCACGGCCTTTTTCATTTCTTCCAGCGCGATATCCAGAGGGATCACATCCACCAGCTTAAAGAATGCGGACTGCAGAACAGAGTTGGTCCGGCCGCCCAGGCCCAGACCCGAAGCGATGCCGAGGGCGTCGATGATGTAGAAGCGCGCATTTTTTGCGGCCAAGCCTCTTTTCAGCTCTGCCGGCAGCTTTTCTTCCAGCTCCTCGGCCGTCCAGGGGCAGTTGAGCAAGAAGATCCCGCCATCCTTGAGGTCTTTGGCCAGGTCGTACTTGTCCACATAGGAGGGCGCATGACAGGCCACGAAATCGGCCCGGCTCACATAATAAGGCGAGCGGATCGGGTCCTTGCCAAAACGCAGGTGGGATTGGGTGACGCCGCCGGATTTTTTAGCGTCGTAGGCAAAGTATGCCTGGGTATACATATCGGTGGTCTGACCGATGATCTTGATGCTGTTCTTATTAGCGCCAACCGTTCCGTCGGCGCCCAGGCCCCAGATTTTACAGCTGATGCGGCCTTCCGGAGTAATCTCCGGTTCCGGGCCTCTTGGCAGAGACAAATGTGTAACATCGTCGTTGATGCTGATGGTAAAACTGTCTTTCGGCTTTGCCGCATCCAGGTTGTCATAGACCGCAATGATGTCTGCCGGCGTCGTATCCTTGGAAGACAAGCCGTAACGGCCACCCACGATCAACAGCTCCCGACCGGCTTTTCTGCAGGCGTTTGCCACATCCAAATAAAGCGGCTCTCCCACGGATCCGGGTTCCTTGGTCCGGTCCAGCACAGCGACCCGCTCCACGGTGGCCGGAATCTCACGGATAAAGTGTTCAATGGAGAACGGACGATAGAGATGAACACAGAGAAGGCCCACTTTGCGACCTTGTGTCATCAGATAGTCCACGGTTTCTTTGACGGTTTCCGTCACCGAACCCATAGCAATGACCATCTGCGTGGCATCGGGAGCGCCGTAGTATTCAAATAGTTGATAATTCCTTCCGGTCAACTCGTTGATTCGGTCCATATAGTGTTCCACAATGGCCGGGACCGCTTCGTAATAAAGATTCTGCGCTTCTCTTCCTTGAAAGTAGATGTCCGGATTGATGGTTGTGCCCCGGATAAACGGATGAGCGGGGTTCAGTGCGTTGTGACGGAACCGGTCCACCTGCCCTCTGTCAAGGAGCGGATCCAGGTCGTTATAATCCAGAACCTCGATCTTCTGAAGCTCGTGAGAAGTTCGGAAACCGTCGAAGAAGTGCAAGAACGGCACTCTGGACCGGATGGCCGACAGATGTGCCACTGCCCCAAGATCCATCACTTCCTGGGGACTGGAGGAAGCCAGCAGCGAAAAGCCGGTCTGGCGGCAGGCCATCACGTCGGAGTGATCCCCGAAAATAGACAGACCGTGGATGGACAGGGATCTGGCGCTCACATGGAATACGCCGGGCAGCAGTTCACCGGCGATCTTGTACATATTGGGGACCATCAGCAGCAAGCCTTGAGAGGCCGTATAGGTCGTGGTGAGGGCGCCGGCTTCCAGCGAGCCGTGCACGGCGCCGGCGGCGCCGCCTTCGGACTGCATTTCAACGACCTGGACTTTTTGTCCAAACAGGTTTTTCTTTCCGTTGGCAGCCCATTCGTCCACAAGCTCGGCCATGGGTGAACTGGGCGTGATCGGGAAAATACCGGCAACTTCGGTGAAGGCATAGGAAATATAGGCCGCCGCCTGATTGCCATCCATTACATCATACTTTTTTGCCATTTTCTTCTCCTATAAAGTTTTCATGAAACGACGAAGTCGTTGGATACCTTCGTTTATATTTTCATCGTTTGTGGCATAGCAAAAGCGAACAAAGCCTTCGCCGCCGGGACCGAAGCCCACACCGGGGATCACCAGCATTTTCTCCTGCTCCAAAAGCTTTGTGGCAAAGGTTCTGGAATCCAACCCTGTGGACTGGATGTTGGCAAAAAGGTAAAAAGCACCCTTGGGATCCTTGCAGCTGATTCCGTCGATGTCGTTGATCCCCTCCAGCAGCAGCTTCCGCCGATGACGATACAGATCCATCATCTCTTTGACGCAGTCTTGACTTTCCGTAAGAGCAGCGACACCTGCCCACTGTACTGCGGTAAAAACAGAAGACAGAACGTTTTCCAGGAGTTGAGTCATTTTGACGATCACTTCCCGGGGACCGACGGCATAGCCCAGGCGAAGGCCGGTCATGGCATAAGTCTTGGAAAAACCGTCGATGATCATAGTCCGCTCCCGCATGCCGGGAAATTCCGTGATACTCACATAAGGTTCGTCAGTCCAAAGCAGCTCTCGATAGATCTCGTCGGTGATCACATAAATATCCTTTTCGATGCACAGCTTCGCCAGGGCTTCCAGGTTTTCCCGGGTTGCCACGCCGCCGGTAGGGTTGGACGGCGAGTTGAGAAGAAGCACCTTCGTCTTATCTGTAATGGCTGCCCGGACGTCCTCCGGGTCAAACATAAAGCCGTTTTCTTCGGTCACTCTGACCCGTACCGGAACAGCGCCCAACTGAATGGCCAGGCTATCGTAGGAAGCATAGCAGGGATCGGAAATGATCATTTCATCCCCAATGTCCAGGACCGCTGTGGCAGCCAGAAGCAGAACACTGATGGCGCCGCTTCCCACCAAGATCTCGTCGGGGCTGTATGACAGTCCTCTTTTTGCATAAGAATTGCTGATAGCCTCTCGTAGAGGCAGAATACCGGTGTTGGGCGCGTAGAACGTCTCGCCTCTTTGTATGGATGCCGAAGCGGCATCCAGGATGTGCCGGGGTGTCACAAAATCGGGCTGCCCGAAACCAAAACTCAGGACCTGATCGTACTTATACGACAATCCGACGAATTCACGGATAACGGAACTGGGTGTTCCTTTGCTTTTTTCTGATAGAAATGACATCACTCTACTCCTCTGTTATTCCTGCGATCTTCTTGGCTAATTTCTTCTTGGCCTCGAAGCTGCCCTGGCGGGCGATCATAATCCTTTGCGCCTGAGGAGATCCTGCACCGTGGAGGGATTCTGTCCGATATCCCACGGCTGCGGATCCCAAACATATATTTTCCAGAAAACGAAGCACACGCATTCTGTTTTCGGTCTTGACACCGTCTTTTCCGCCGAAGAAGCTCTCGCAGATCTCTCCGATGGTCTCACCTTTGCGTCCTACGGGAGTGTTCGACTTGAAATCTCTTTCCGAGGGCATCGTCACCATCAATCCGCCGGCCACGTCTTCAGCCAGCCTGGCGATCTCGTAGGGGAATCGAGTAACGTTGAGCTTGCAGACATTGGCTTCCAGCATGTTGATTTCGTAGTTGCCCGCCTTCGTGGGATGTCCGTCTGCCGAGCAGGCGATGCCGCAGCAGTACAGCGTCTCGTTCAGGTGGGTCATTTCAACCAGTTTATCCTTGACCGCTGATGCTTTCTCTACGCCGTTGTATTCCGCGGCCAGACTGGCTGCGCCGATGATCACATCACCCACGCCGACTTTGCAGCCGCCGTAGCTCTGCCTGTGATAGCCGGCAAAGCGCTCCACCAAAACACCGGCGAAATCCCATTCGCCGCACATGAATATGTATTCGTTAGGGATAAAAACGTCATCCAGAACGACGAGGGCTTCCTGGCCGCCGAATTTCTTGTTGCCCAGATCGATATCTGCGCCTTCTTCCAATTTTCGAGTATCGCTGGCCTGGCGACCGTAGATCATGTACATCCCTTCAACATCGGAAGGACAGGCAAAAGAGATTGCGAAATCCTTATCGGCTTCCTTCATGGAGATGGTGGGCATAAACAGGTGCCAGTGGGAATTGACCGAGCCGGTCTGATGGGCTTTGGCGCCCCGGACCACGATGCCGTCCTCCCGCCGTTCCACGATATGCAGGTAATAGTCCGGATTGGACTGTTCCGACGGAGATTTGCTCCGGTCACCTTTGGGATCGGTCATGGCGCCGTCCACGGTCAGGTCCTGTTCCTGAACCATCTTCAAAAAGTTCTTGAACCGTTCATGATAGTCCGTTCCGTACTTTTCATCGATCTCGAACGTAGTGGAATACTCTGCGTTGAACGCATCCATGCCGACGCAGCGCTGAAAGCAGGATGCGGTCTTCTGCCCCAGCATCCGTTGCATTTTCACCTTTTTGCACAGATCGTCCGTGCTTTGATGGATGTGGGTAAATCGGTTGACCTTTTCCCCTGTGAGATTGGACGTGGCGACAGCCAATCCCTGCTCTCCGGCTTCTGCGGCGGCGTCGTAGGTGGCAGCCACACTGTTGATAGAAGGACGGATCATGGGATGATCCACCCAGTTATCTATTTTCTCTCCGAACATATACACCCGTGTCTTGAGCTTCCTGAGACTTTCGATGTATTCTTTTCCTGTCATTAATGCCATTTTTAATTCCTCCTGACATAGTGCGTTTATTATCGTGAACAACTAATACAAAACCTTAACATTGCAAAGATCATGCCATCTATTTCAATAAACGGGCCGACAGCTGCTCTGACGATAAGGATCGGTGCATTGCATGTTTATTATAAAACATTTTTATCAACTTTCGGGATTATTTTGAACGCAAAAAGCAAATGTGGTGCAGAACTGCATCGATCAAGCGCTTTTGCTATATCGAAGAGGCGCGCGCCTTAAGTTTAATTCTCGAAGAAAAGCGGATGGACATACGCCATCCGCTTTTCCTGTTAATATAAACTTCTTACAGAGCTTTCGCTGCGTTTTCGAAGTCTTTGATCAGATCTTCCACATCTTCCAGCCCTACGGAGAACCGGATCAGGCCGTCGGTGACGCCCGCTTCTTTTCTGCCTTCCGGAGTCACGTTGGCATGGGTCATGCTGGCCGGGTGCTGGATCAGCGAATCCGGATCGCCCAGAGAAACGCCGATGCCGGGCAGGGTCAGGCTGTTGACGAACTTCTTGGCGTTTTCGAATGCGCCCTTGCCGTTGTAGCCTTCTTTAAATTCGAAGGAAACCATGCCGGTGCACAATCCGTCTTTGAACTGCTTCATGGCCACTTCGTGATTCTTGCCGTTGGACTTCAGCCCGGGGTAATACACAGCGGATACGTATGGCTGTTTTTCCAGGAATTCCGCCATCTCCTGCGCATTGGCACAGTGCTTGCGAACCCGCAGATCCAGGGTTTTCATGCCGCGGATGATCAGGTAGGCGTTGAAGGGGCTCTGGTGCGAACCGGTCATTTTGCCGACGGCTCTGCTCCGGATCTTGGCTACGTCTTCGGTGGTGCCCACTACGACGCCGCCGATCACATCTCCGTGACCGTTCAGATACTTGGTAACGCTGTGGACCACTACGTCCGCGCCCAACTGGATGGGGCAGAGGATGGGCGGCGGTGTAAAGGTGTTGTCTACGACGATCTTGATATCGGCATGCTTTTTCTTCAATTCAGCGATCGCCGCCACATCGGTGACTCTCATAGTCGGGTTTGCCGCCGCTTCGAAGTAAATGATCTTCGTGTTGGGCTTGATGGCCGCTTCGATTTTTTCGATGTTAGAGGTATCCACCATGGTGGTTTCGATGCCGAAAGAAGGAAGGATCTCTCTCATCACCACGTCGGTACATCCGTAGAGCGTGTCTGCGGTAACCACGTGGTCTCCGGTCTTGAGCAGACCGATCAGCGCAGAGCTGATGGCGCCCATGCCCGAACCGGTAGCAATGGCGTCTTCCGCACATTCCAGTGTGGCAATCTTTTTCTCGAAAGTACGGACCGTGGGGTTTCCGGTACGCGCATAGGTGTATTTGGATGTCTTTCCGGCAAAGACGTCGCCGCCCTCTTCCACCGTGTCAAAGCAATAGGTGGATGTCTGAAAGATGGGTGTCGCGAGAGCGCCGTATTCCGGATCTCTGGAGTGTCCCGCATGGATGGCAGTCGTGGCGAATCCTGCGCCTTTTAAGTCGATTTTACTCATTTTTTTCCTCCTGAAATATGTTCACAATAAAGGATGACGATTGACGGACAGACAGTGTCTGTCTTTATATTACAGGTCCCAAAGTATGGATATCGATGGAACCGAAATATCCCAGTGCTTCATTTTTTGTCTGACGGCCGTTCAGGACCTCCAGCATCAGCGCAAAGACTTCTTCACCTACATCCCGCACCGATTTCTGTCCCAGAATGACGGTGCCTGCGTTGATGTCCATGTCGTTGGCCATGCGCTCGTAGGTGTGCGGATTTCCGCAAATCTTGATCACCGGCATGCTGGGAAAACCCTGTGGTGCGCCTCGACCGGTGGAAAACAGCATGCACTGTGCTCCTGTGGCAGCCATGCCGGTGAGAATCTCGGGTTCTCTTCCGGGGCTGTCCTTGATCCATAGACCCTTTCGTCCGGTTGCCGATTCGGGATAAGCCAGAACGCCCCGGATCGGCCGGGTGCCGGATTTCATGATGGCGCCCAGAGATTTTTCCTCGATAGTGGAAAGACCGCCGGCGATGTTCCCCGGTGTGGGCTGCCCCTTTCGCATATCGCAGCCCAGAGATTCGGCCCGATGCTCCATTTCCCTGACGATGCGAAAAATATCTTCGGCCACGTTCTCATCGATAGCTCGCTTTGCAAGAATGTGCTCTGCGCCGATGAATTCTGTCGTTTCGCCGAATACCACCGTTGCGCCCAGATCCGCCATCTTGTCGGCCACATAGCCGATGACACAGTTGGATGCCATTCCGCTGGTGGCGTCGGAGCCGCCGCACTTGATGGCCATGACCACCTCGGACAGCTCGCAGGGTACGCGCTGCCGGCCGGAGATCTCCAGAGCCAGCTTCTGAGCGGCATCCGTTCCCGCTGAGATGGCCTTGCTGGTGCCGCCCAGCTCCTGAATCCGAATGATCTCCACCGGCTTTCCGGTGGACTGGATCTCTCGGTACAGTCTGTCGGTGTCCGTGCCCTCGCAGCCAAGGCTCACCAGAAGCACTGCGCCCAGATTGGGCGACTTGCCCAGACTGATGAGCGTTTCCGTCACCCGGTCCAGATCCGGCGGCAACTGGCAGCATCCCTGATGATGATAGAACCCGGCGCAACCCTGAACCTGTCTTACGACCGCCTGAGCCACGTCGTTGGCGCAGACGACCGTGGGGATCACGCCAACCAGATTCCGGCTGCCGACCCTTCCGTCAGGCCGCTGATATCCGTTAAATGTCATGGGCGTCCTCCTCGGTGATCGCAGGAGCCAGATCGCCCCGACCCCGCAGACTCACCACATTGTGGACGTGTACGTGCTGTCCCGGACTGATGAGCTTTGTGGCCTGTCCGATCACTTCTCCGTATTTGAAGATCGATTCGCCTTGCGCTATCTCCTTCAATGCGATTTTGTGTCCGTAGGGAATATCGTCTTCCACCTGCATCCCATGGGATGTGCCGGTGCTGTCATCCACTCGTACCCTGCTGCCTTTTTCTGGCGAAGCAAAGACAGTGGCCACATTGTCGGACGGATGGACTTGTAAGGCAAAGCATTCTTCCATGGAGGTACCTCCGTTTATACGATCAGCGTGCAGACGCCGTCGGGGATCACGACCACCGAAGCGTCGCTTCCTTTTAATTGAAGTGCGATGTCCAGTGCTTCCTGCCCGCTCTTCGCTGGGATCAGATTCAGTGCCCGGATCCCGTCGGGATCGGGGTAATCAGAGACCAGGATCACCGGATGCTTTTTCAAGATCCGCGCATACACCTGGGCGCACCACATCTCGGGAATGGTCTCTTTCGGCGGGATCGCTGCCATTCTCCGCTCTATCTCCCGGGGCGTGCCCCAGCGCATCACTTCTTCGAAACGTTCTCCTCCGATGCCGTCGGCACAGGAAGCGAACATGATGATCACGCCGTCTGTCCCGGCGCATTTTTCCGCTGTTGCCACGGCTTTCGGAGATTGATAGAGATTCTGGTCCAGTGGATATCCTCCGTTGGAGGTCACAACGATATCTCCTTGAACAGCTTCGCATCTCAGCTCCCGGATCAGAAAATCCACCCCGGCCTGGTGCGCTGTTTCCAGATCGCCGGCAAACGCCCCGGAGATCCGCTTGCTGTGATCCAGCGTTACATTAAAGATAAAAGCAACCTTCGCCAGCCTTGCCGCGGCCACCATGTCCTCGTGGATGGGGTTGCCGGCCAGTACGCCGGCGGCGCTGCGAGGATGTGCGATGGCGTCGAAGCAGTGGTTCTCGTTGATGGTCTCTGCCGCACAGATGCCCGGCAGGATGCTCTTGCGCCCGCCGGAAAAGCCTGCAAAAAAATGGGGTTCGATAAAGCCTTCGGTCACCAGCAGGTCGGCGTCCACAGCCGCTCTGTGGATCTTGCAGGAAGCACCCGAGGGCAGCGTTCCGATGTTCACAAAATCTTTCGAGCGGAAGGCATCGTTCACTAAGATGGTCTCCCGGTCCACAATATCGTCCCCGAACATCGCCCTCTGTTCCGCTTCGGTGGTGGGACGATGGAGCCCGGTACCGATCAACAGCGTGATCTCCGCCTCCGGATTTCCCGCACGGATCTCTTCCAGGAGGATCGGCAGTGTTTTGCTGCTGGGCATATTCCGAGTGTGGTCGCTGGTGACCAGCGTAATCCGTTTTTTTTCTTTGACCAACTCCCGCAGAGTCGGTGTGCCGAACGGAGCAGCCAGCGCTTCCCGCAGAAGATCCTCTTCATCCCGGTCAAAGTTGCCGTTGCCGTTCCGGGGCGCAAGGAGCGCTTTAAAGTTCTCTTTGGGTACCGTCAACGGCATCGTATCTTTATGATATGGGATCGGTATCGTGATCATAGGCTTCGGGCTTTCTTTGATTTGCTCAGTAATATCAATTTACTTCTATTACATCATACCTTATACTTGAATTTCAACTCTGACAACATTACAATATGGATAGATTGATTTATTTGAATTTATGGAAAGGATGTCTGAGATGGAACTGCTTCAGCTTCGTTATTTCAAGGCGCTGGCCAAGGAAGAGCACATGTCACGGACAGCGGAAAAGCTTTATATCTCCCAGCCGTCCCTGAGCCTTACGATCAAAAAGCTGGAAAAAGAGCTGGGCGTTCCGCTCTTTGACCGGACGGGGCGCAGCATCCGGCTCAATGCATACGGCCGTCTTTTTTTGCGGCATGTGGACGAAGTATTTTCGGCGCTGGAGCGCGGCGGCAACGAATTGAGAAAGATGCACGGCCACTACGAAAACCAAGTACTCATCGGCATCCAAACGCCTTATGTATGGCAGGACCTGACCCGGGATTTCCTGAACGCGCATCCCAACATCACCCTGGGACAGCGTTCCATCGAGAGCAGCGACTACATCGATCAGCTGCTGAGGGAGGAGATCGACTTCCACATCGGCACACTGGGAGACGGCGATCATACTGAAAAGGAAGCGCTGTTCGACTCCGTGGAGTTTGCCCGAGGTGACGTTTACGTGGTCGTGCATCCGGAAAGCCCTCTGGCGCAAAAAGATTCCATCCGCATGCAGGAACTCCGGGACGAATACATCATTGCCCGGAATCGCTCGGACAGTTTTCAGCAGTATACCGATAAGCTGTGCCTCGATGCCGGCTTTTCGCCCAGGATCGCGCTGGAATGCGACTACACCCTCCGGGAACAGATGGTGGCCCAGGGATACGGCATTTCCTTTTCCACGGAATATGCGCTTCGATGGCTGGACAACGACGCCGTGGTACCCGTACGCATCTCCGATCCGGGTATCCAGCGAATCTATCAGCTCATCTGGAAAAAAAGCCGTCCGTTTACGCCGATCATGAAGAAATTTCACGATTTTACCATCACGTACCTGGATAAAAAATAGAGCTGTTTTCCGCACTCCTTTTCCCTTGAAATGCTCTGCTTTTTTATTCGCCTCGCATCGCTTCGGGCCTCGCCTTGACAACCCCCCGGGGTGGCGTGGTAGTATGTTTGTGGCGACCGTAAAACGAAGACACACGAGAGGAGTGTTATTATGGATTTCAATACCAGAGTTTTACACGAAGAACAGTTTCACGATCCCGTTACGGGATCGCACGTAAGCCCGATTTATCAGACATCCACCTACGTCCTGCCAAATTTCAAAGAAGCGGTTCGCCTGAACCAGGACGTAAATGCCGGATTCTCTTACACACGTTTCGGAAGCCCCACGGTTGCCGAACTGGAGAGAAAGATCGCAGGTCTGGAGCATGCTGAGGCAGCTCTGGCCACGGGAAGCGGTCTGGGAGCTATTTCCATCGCTACCATGTCAAAGCTTGGTGCCGGATCCCACATCATTTTCGGCGACGTTATCTACGGATGTAGCTTCGCGCTTTTCACCAAGATTCTGCCTCACTATGGCGTAGAGTATTCCATCGTCGATACGACGGATCCGGAAGCGGTCAAGAAAGCCATGCGTCCCAACACGAAGGTCATCTATGTTGAGACCCCGGCCAATCCCACGCTCAAGATCACCGATATCGCTGCCATCGCTGAGATCGCTCATGCCCAAAAGGACGTGACGATGATCGTAGACAGTACATTTGCTTCTCCCTATCTTCAAAATCCGCTGGACCTGGGTGCCGACGTGGTCGTCCACAGCGCCACCAAATATCTGTGCGGACACGGAACGGTCCTGGCCGGCGTAATCGCCGGATCCAGAGCATACATCGACCACTGCCGCATGCCGTTCCTGCAGTGCTTCGGGTCCGTACTGGATCCGTTTGCCGCATGGCAGCTGATGCAGGGCATGAAAACGCTGGGACTCCGCATGGAGCGCCACTGCGAAAACGGTCTGAAGGTGGCCAAATTCCTGGAAGAACATAAAATGGTCAACAAAGTGTACTATCCGGGACTTCCTTCCTTCGGGAAATACCACGAAACCGCCAAAAAGCAGATGCGCGGCTTCGGCGGCATGATGAGCGTCGATATCAAAGGCGGCCAAGATGGCGCCGCAACGGTCATGGAATCAGTCAAAGTCATCAGTCTGGCCACCAGTCTGGGCAACATCGACTCCCTGATCCAGCATTCGCCTTCCATGAGCCATTTCGATATGACGCCGGAACAGCGGCACGCGGTTTCCATTTTCGACGGCCAGGTCCGCTTGTCCATCGGATGCGAAAGCGTAGATGATCTGATCCAGGATCTGGACCAGGCCCTTAACAAAATCAAACTTTAACGAACAACGATTCCGAAATACGACCCCCAAAGGGTCGTATTTTGTTATAATGAATCAAATAGTCACACATCCTCAACGCTGCATCCCTCCGGGATGGGGAGGAACCTATGAAAAAAGTCAACAGTCTGTTCGATATCATCGGGCCGATCATGATCGGCCCTTCCAGCTCCCATACCGCCGGCGCCGCCAAGCTGGCCAGGATCGCCGGCGCTTTTGCCGGCGGAGAGGTGGTTTCCGCGGAGTTCCACCTCCACGGATCCTTCCGGGAGACCTTCCGGGGACACGGCACCGACCGGGCTCTGGTGGCGGGAATTTTGGGTTTGGATCCCCACGATACCCGGCTTCGAACCTCCTTTGCGCTGGCCGAAGAAAAAGGACTCTCCTATGAATTCATCCCCGCCGATCTGGGGATGGTCCACCCCAATACAGTTCGGTTCGTCCTAAAGACCCGAACCGGCCAGACCACTGAAGTGACAGGCTCCTCTGTAGGCGGGGGAGAAGTGGTGATCACCGAGGTAAACGGCTTTGAAGTCCGCTTCAGTGGCAATTACAACACGCTGATCACTCGGCACAAAGATGTGGAGGGCGTGGTGGCTGCTGTGGCAGGCATTCTCGCTGAGAATCACATTAATATCGCTACCCTGAACCTCTCCCGGACCCACAAGGGACAGGAAGCCTCCATGATCATCGAAACAGACTCTTTTCTTGCGGAAGAAGCCCTAACACAGATCCGGAAGCTTCCTGCCATGATATCCCTCATGAACATTCAACCGGTAAAGGTGGGTGAAATCGATGTATAACAACGGAAAAGAACTGCTGGCCATCTGCAGGGAACAAAATATTCCCCTTTGGGAAGCCGCCCTTCTGGACGAAATAGATCAGACCGAAACCACCAGAGAAGAGATTCTGGAGAAAACGGCGCTGGCGCTTCGGGTGATGCAGGGCTCCGCCGGAGATCCCGGCGAAGGAAAAACGATGGGAGGTTTGATCGGCGGAGAATACCGAAAAGTGAAGGCGTACAAGGACAGCCGAAAGACATTGACCGGCGAAACAGCCAACCGGGCTATGATGCGGGCCTTGGCCTGCTCTCAGAGCAACGCCTCCATGGGGAGGATCTGCGCAGCGCCCACGGCGGGTTCCTGCGGCATCCTGCCGGCGGCCTTGATCACGGGCGCCGAAGAATTGGACTGCGGAGAAGAAGAAATTCTCCGGGGCATCCTTACGGCGGCGGCCGTAGGGAAGATCATCGTTCAGAACGCCACTGTGGCCGGCGCCGAAGGAGGCTGCCAGGCCGAATGCGGCGCAGCGGCAGCCATGGCCGCCGCCGCTCTGACGGAAATGGCCGGCGGCGCCCCGGAGCAATCGCTCCACGCCGCAGCCATCGCGATCAAAAATATCATGGGCCTCATCTGCGATCCCATTGCGGGACTGGTAGAGTCTCCCTGTTCCAAGCGGAACGCCTCCGGCGTGCTGAATGCCCTGTCTTCGGCGGACCTTGCCCTGGCCGGCGTGGAGAGCATCATTCCCTTCGACGAAGTGGTGGATGCCATGTATACCGTCGGCCTGGCAATGCATCCGGACTTCAAGGAAACCGCCCGAGGTGGCATCGCCGCCACACCCACAGGCAAAGCTCTGGCTAAAACAATCCGCGGATAACTCCGTCGGCGCTCACATCGATCTTTTCGGCCGCCGGTACTTTCGGCAATCCCGGCATGGTCATGATGTCCCCGGTAAGGGCAACGATGAACCCCGCTCCCGCAGCCACTTTCAATTGGCGCACCGTTACGGTAAATCCTTCCGGTGCGCCTGTTTTTATGGGATCGTCGCTAAAGCTGTATTGAGTCTTGGCCACACACATCGGCAGATGCTCCAAGCCCAGGGCCCGAATAGCTGCCGCCTGTTTTTGCGCAACAGCTGTCAGGCTCACGTCTGCGCCGCCGTAGATCTTCTGCACCAGCGCCCGGAGCTTATCCTCGATCGACGCATCCAGTTCGTAGCAAAAACGAAACTCCCGGGGCGTTTCGCACAAGCGGCAGACCTCCTCGGCCAGCCCGACGCCCCCCGCTCCGCCTTTGGCCCACACCTCCGACAACGAAACGTTCACATCCAGCGCCCGGCAAGCGCTGATGATGGCTTCCAGTTCTTCCGTCGTGTCGTCGGGAAAACGATTTACCGCCACGACCACGGGGAGTCCGTAGACATCTCTGATATTGGATACATGCCGAATCAAATTGGGCATCCCTTTTTCCAGCGCCGGAAGATCCGGCAGGCTCAGTTGAGTTTTCTCAACGCCCCCGTGCAGTTTAAGCGCTCGCACTGTGGCCACCACAACTACAGCCGAGGGCTCCAATCCACCGGCACGGCACTTGATATCCAGGAATTTTTCCGCCCCGAGATCCGCGCCGAAGCCTGCTTCGGTCACGGCATAATCAGCAAGCTTCAGAGCCGCCCGGGTGGCGATCACCGAATTGCACCCGTGGGCGATATTGGCAAAAGGCCCTCCGTGGATGAACACCGGTGTCCCCTCCAGGGTCTGGACCAAATTGGGTTTCACCGCATCCTTCAGAAGAGCGGCCATGGCGCCCTGGGCTTTCAAATCGCCGGCTGTTACCGGTTTTTCATCAAAGGTGTATCCTACAATGATCTTGGCAAGACGCGCTTTCAAGTCACTGATGTCGGCGGCCAGGCACAGTACCGCCATGATCTCCGAGGCCACGGTGATGTCGTAGCCGTCCTCCCGGGGCGTTCCGTTCACCCGACCGCCCAGACCGTCCACCACGAACCGCAACTGACGGTCGTTCATGTCCACACAACGGCGCCATGTGATGCGCCGGGGATCGATATTCAAGGCATTTCCGTGATAAATATGATTGTCCAACATGGCGGCCAGAAGATTGTTGGCCGCGCCTACAGCATGAAAGTCGCCGGTAAAGTGCAGATTGATGTCTTCCATGGGCACCACCTGCGCCCAGCCGCCTCCGGCGGCGCCGCCCTTGATTCCGAATACCGGTCCCAGAGACGGTTCACGAAGCGCTCCCACCACCCGTTTTCCGATACGGGCGAGGGCATCGACCAGTCCGATGGTCGTAGTGGTTTTTCCTTCTCCGGCGGCCGTAGGCGTAATGGCCGTCACTAGGATCAGTTTGCCTTCCTTGCGGTCAGGCAGCAACAACGGATCCACCTTTGCTTTGTACTTTCCGTACTGTTCCAAAGCGTTTTCCGGTATATCCACTTTGTCTGCCACCTTCGTGACAGGCTCCATCCGGATGCTCTGTGCGATCTCAATGTCGGTCTTCATGCTGTTCCCCTTTCGTTACTTTGTCTACAGCGTTCTCCAGCAAAGGATATTGTTCTCGAATGTAACGGCCATGCGGCCGGTATCGATCAAATAGGACAGATAAGAACGGATCGTGCTGCCCACCAGCACATGCTGATTCAAGTCCATGGCAAGCCGATACCGGTCAAAGATACGGGCCAGTATTCGGTCAAAGCCCGAAGGCTCCCGGCAGATCTCCAGCAGATCGGCGGTAATCTGCTCCACTTTTTTTCGGTTGACGGCCGCCAAGGGACGGAGGTCTCTGCAGATCGGCCCATGAGCCGGCACGAACCAGTCTGCATCCATGGAAGAAATCCGATCCAGTGTTTCCAGATAACCGGCCACATCGTACACGAAGGTTACGTGATATTTCTTCAGTGTTTCCTCTCCGAAGAGGCAGTCCGCAGCAAAGACCACGTCATCCGGCGTGCGGAACCCCACCATGTTGAAGAAGTGGCCCGGCAGCGCAAAGAAAGAAAACCCGGCAGGCAAAACCGCTTCGCTCAAGGGTCGGACCGGCGCGGCTTCGGCCATCAGAAACTTGTTACGCAGGGCTTTGCAGGGATAGCCTCCGTATAAAAAGGACGGCTCCAGGATCGTATACGCCGTGAACGTATCTTCAATCTCGGGCGCGTAGCAGGAAACGCCCAAGCGATCCTGCAGAAGCTTGTTTCCCCCGATGTGATCGCCGTTGGAATGGGTGTTCAGCACGGCTTCGGCGCTCCATCCCTGTTCTTCCAGGCGCCGAACGATTTTTTTCCCGGCTTCCTTGTCGCTGCCGCTGTCGATCAGATACGCCCTCTTGTCCGCCGTTACATACACGCCGATTTTTGCCGGACAGTCGATATACCAGGTGTTTCCCTTGATGTGGACCAGCTCGTACAAATCGTTCCTCCCATGGCTCAAATGCGTTGCTGTTGCTCATTACAGTATAATATATCCCTGTACGGATTGGTAGTTGAATAGTATAATGGGGCCATGAAAGATTTTTTGATCCGGCATTTTGTCGCCGATTACGAAAACACGAAGGACCCCAAGGTTCGGGAAGACTACGGAAAACTGGCCGGCATCGTGGGGATCTTTTCCAATCTGATCCTGTGCGGCTTCAAGATCGGTACGGGACTCGTGTTCAACAGCATTTCCATCGTCGCAGACGGCATCAACAATCTGTCCGATGCCTCGGCTTCGCTGGTGACGCTGATCGGATTTCGTTTGTCCGGCAAAAAAGCCGATGCGGAGCACCCCTACGGACACGGGCGCATCGAATACCTGACCGGTCTGATGATCTCGGTGATGATCCTGGTCATCGGCGTCCAACTGCTTCGTTCTTCGATAGAGAAAACGATGAACCCGGAAGCGTTGCGTTTCAGTTGGATCACTGTGGCCGTACTGATCATCGCCATCGCCGTCAAGTTCTGGCAGACCCGCTTCAACATGTCTGTGGGGAATACCATCGATTCCGCCACGCTGAAAGCCACGGGCACCGACAGTCGCAACGACGTGCTGGCCACAACAGCGGTCCTGCTGGCCATTGGTCTGGAAAAGCTCAGCGGGTACCCTCTGGACGGACCGGTGGGTATTCTCGTCGCTTTATTCATTCTGTATTCGGGCTGGATGCTCATCAACGAGACTGTAAGCCCTCTGCTGGGCAAGGCGCCGGACCCGGAGACCGTCCGCGCCCTCAAGGAGCGGATCGAAGCCTATGACGGCGTTATCGCCACCCACGATCTGATCCTCCACGACTACGGTCCCGGCCGGGTCTTCGGATCCGTTCACGTGGAAGTCGACGCCTCTGTGGATATCCAGGAAAGCCACGATATGGTTGACAACATCGAGCGGGAAGTGTATAAATATATGGGTGTGCTCCTAACGATCCACATGGATCCTATGGATCTCTCCGATCCGCTCACGTTGAAAGTCCGGCAGCAGCTGGATGAAATTTGCGCCCGGACAGAAGAAATCCTAGAGATCCACGATGTGCGCGTCGTCTCCGGCATCACGCATCACAATGTGATATTCGACGTGATGATTCCCCGAAGCTGCAAGAAAACCGAAGCATTTCTCCGGGAGCGCATTACTGAAGAACTTCAGGCTTACGACCCCAAATATCGGACCGTCATAACCGTCGACAGAAGCTACGAATAACTAACACATTCCCCTGCATCGAGGCATAGCTCAGCTTGGTAGAGCGTTGCGTTCGGGACGCAAAGGCCACAGGTTCGAATCCTGCTGCCTCGACCACAAAAGCACCCCTAAAGGGGTGCTTTTACATTGCAGCCGGATGAGAACCACAGGTTCCGTGGCTGCCGCTTAACGAGTGAAAGCAGTTTTATCCGAGCGAGCTTAGCGATGCCTGTACCCGACAGCAAGCACCGCTTGCGAAGGGTGGAATCCTGCTGCCTCGACCACAAAAGCACCCCTAAAGGGGTGCTTTTACATTGCAGCCGGATGAGAACCACAGGTTCCGTGGCAGCCGTCTTTGATTGATTCACTTCGTTTTATCTGGTTTTTCCGGCAGTTGGAGCCGCTTTCCCTTCCGCACATCGAAAGCCAACAGCAGAGGCACCAGCGCCGCAGCGATAAACCCGCCGGAAAACCCGTTGTTGTACAGGTTCATCCCTCCGTGAAGATAGCCGATATTCAAAGACATGGACACGTGGGCAAAGCCGGCGAAAAATCCCGGCAGCGCTCCGAAATATCCGGCGATGGGCGCCAGAGTGGAACCGAAAAGAATCGAGATCACCGACACGGTTCCGTAGGGTTCGTGGATGTTCACCACACAGGCTAAAAATGCGCCCAGAAAGACCGGGACTGTGTTTCTGGGATGGTTCCCGAAGGCCGAAAATCCCATGACCGTAAAAATCGCGCCCACAGTAGGTCCGTTGAGCGAACATCCGATCGTCACCACATACAGCCATGCGATCATACCCATGATCGCAACGTTGATCAGGGTCAGTCCATAGCCGCATTTCTTTACAAAGTCTGTCCGCAGCCGGCCCGAGTAAGTCATCAGCTTCCAATAGCCATGAAAGGACCATTTATTCTGACGCAGCCCGGACAGGAGCAAAATCATAAAGAGCGACAAAAGAAGAAAACTCAGGGTTACGTCGTTGCCGCAGGACAGAATCAACACGGTTTCCACCTGCAGATCGAACATGCGCAGGATGCCGGCAGCGAACATACCGATGAGACCGGCAGTGAAGCCGATGTTGTAAAGATTATACCCGTGATGGAAGTTCATGCAGGCTTTGGAAAGCGGAACGACCACAAAGCCCACCATCACGCCGGCGGCGTATCCGGCCAGTACGCCGATGGTCCGTGGCAGACCAAGCCCGAAACTCAACTCGCTCACCAGGGGACCAAGGGATGTGGCAAACAGGCTGGTGATGACCACATCCCGAAATGGAATGACCTGAACTCGGGCGTAGAGCAAAGCGCCCAGCATAATCGGGATCGAATTGAAAAGATTCTTTCCGAAAAGCGCGAATCCACACATCGTCACCAGGCTGGCGATGGCGGCGCCGTCCATTTTCACGTCGGTTATCCGAAGAAAAAGAAGAGACAGCAGGCCGATCGTGCCGCTGTTGAACAGGGCGGCGCCCACCCCGGCAATTTCCATGTAGTCGGTGAGCAGATTACTGGGAGAAAACAGAATGCGCTGCATCCCGGCCGCAATTTGAGCCGGGCTGCCGAAAAAGAAAGATGCGATCACGAGAAAAGAAAAAAACATCGCCATATGGGCGTAGCTTCCTTGCGTGCGTCGTGTGTGAATGGCCATAAGTCCTCCCACTGGCGCCGAGTTGCCAAGTAACATTTTATCGAATTTATATCGATATTATACCCTGTTATGAGGTTTCCAAGCAATTCTTTTTTCATTTGGCGATTTCATCAAATATATTTCGGAAAGGAAACGCCCGGGCCCTTTCGGTTTATTGACTTTATTGATATTTCAAACTATATTGGAAGAGTGTTGAATCGAATGGAATGGAGGATCTGATATGACCGATGCGGAAAAAAGTCTGCTGCTGAGCCGGCATTTTGAACCCTGGGACAGAATGGACGAAGCAGATCAGAAGGATTTGCTCGCCCACGCTTTGCTGACGAGCTATCCGAAGGGAACGAACCTCCACAGCGGCGAAAGCAACTGTGTAGGACTTTTTTTGATTATAAAGGGAAGCTTGCGGACATACATGCTTTCGGAGAACGGCAAGGAGATAACCCTTTACCGGCTTTCGGAGGGCGATATGTGTGTCCTTTCCGCTTCCTGTGTCCTGTCAACGATCACCTTTGACGTCCACGTGGACACCGAAGAAGACACGCAGCTTCTCCTGATCCGGGCAACCTATTTCGAAGCGCTGTCGGAACGCAATGAGAGAGTGGAATGCTGGGCCTACAAATTGGCTGCCGAGCGCTTTTCCGATGTGATGTGGGCCATGCAGCAAGTCCTGTTTATGAGTATGGACAAACGATTGGCCATCTTCCTCTGGGACGAGATGACCCGCACCGGAAACGAATTGCTTACGATCACTCACGAGCAGGCAGCCCGCTATGTGGGAAGCGCCCGGGAAGTGGTGACCCGCATGCTCAAGTATTTTGCCTCCGAAGGAATCGTTGAACTGTCCCGCGGAGGCATTAAAATACTGGATAAATCGAAACTTCGTTCCCTTACGCAATAAATTCTGTGATCATTTCCTGAAGATCCGCTTTCGGCCGGGCGCCTACGGCAGTTTTAACGACTTTTCCGTCTTTGACCACCATGAGCATGGGAATGCTCATTACCCGAAAGGCCCGAGCCAACTCCGGCTGCTCATCCACGTTCACTTTACCGACTTTTGCGCCTTTGACCTCTCCGGCCAGTTCGTCGATCAGCGGCAGCACCATCTGACAGGGGCCGCAGCGGGGGGACCAGAAGTCCATCAGCACCGGGGTCTCCGATTGCATTACTTCTTTTTCAAAATTCTCTTTCGTTATGATCAATGCAGACATTTCATTTCTCCTTTTCCGATTGTACATTGAATGATAGTTCCATTGTACTTTTTTACCGGAAAAAATCCGTGAGCAGATCACATAACGATTAGATGAACAGATTTACATTGGATTCTTCGGCATCACCCAAGTAGGCGCCGACGCCGCCCAGCTCCACGCCGGGGATCAACTCTTCTTCCTTGATGCCCATCACGTCCATGCTCATGGTACAGGCCACGATCTTGACACCGGCCTCCATGGCCTTGCGGATAAGCTCTTCCAGGGAATCCACGTTTTTGTCACGCATTACTTTGCGCATCATGGCGGTGCCCATGCCGCCCATGTTCATCTTCGATAATTTCAGCTTTCCCGCGCCCCGGGGCATCATGCCGCCGAACATGGCTTCGATAAAGCTCTTTTCGACTTTCTGGGACTGGGCTTTCCTGAGCACGTTCAGACCCCAGAAGGTGAAGAACATGGTAACGGGCCGGCCCATGGCCGCTGCGCCGTTGGCGATGATAAAGCTGGCCAGCACTTTGTCCAGGTCGCCGGAAAAGACGATGATCGTCTTCCCGTCTTTGCCCGATGCACGTACGGCCTGTTCCATCACGACTTCACCCATGCCCTTTTGTACGACTGCCACATATTCATTCCCTCTTTTTTCGTTGGACAGAAGGCGATTGCCAGTGGTCCGGGTCCAGGCGCCGATGTCACGGGTAAAGCCCGGATCCGAAGCGGTTACTTCCAGCACTTCCCCTTCCACCATTTTACCGATTGCCTCGTTGACTTTCATCAGAGGTCCCGGGCACTGCATACCGCTGCAGTCGATGTTCACGGAGGCAATAGGCGCCGGTCCTCCGGAGACAATTTCCTGTCGTTCGTTTTGAATAGGCATCATGTCCTCCTGAAAATTCTGATAGTGTGTGGATCGGTAAAACCTTGATCCGGCGGGATAAAGCTTGATATTTTTGAATCCGTTCTGCATGAGCACTCTTGCGCCGTTGTAAGAACGGACACCGATGTTGCAGAACATTACGATATCGGCATCTTTGTCCAGCTCCCCCATCCGCTCTCTCAGCTGACCCAGGGGAATATGAATCGAATCCGGCATGGCAAAGGCCATCCGTTCGGCCTCTTCGCCCACATCCAGACGCACTGCATCGGGATGCTTCTCCAGATAGTCCCAATCTGCGAAGACCACCATGCCCTTCAACACGTTCTCCGCCACAAATCCGGCCATGTTCACAGGATCCTTGGCCGAAGAATAAGGCGGCGCATAGGCCAGCTCCAGGTACTTCAGATCCTCTGTGGAAGCGTTGAGGCGAATGGCTGTAGCCAGAGTGTCGATCCGCTTATCCACACCGTGGATGCCCACGATCTGTGCGCCGTAGATCTTTTTTCCATCCATGGAAAAAATCATTTTCAGCCGCATGGGTGTCGCGCCGGGATAATAGGATGCATGAGAATTCTGATTGATGATCAGCGTCTGATAGTCTTTTCCCTTGACCAGGCCCTGCCGGATCAGCGCTTTTTCGTTGGCGCCGGTGCTGGCGGCGGTCAAGTCGAAGACCTGAGCTACAGAAGTGCCTTGGGTGCCCTTGTATTCTTCGTGGGCGCCGGCAATATTGTCGGCCACGATGCGGCCTTGTTTGCTGGCGGGTCCTGCCAGCGGGATCATGGTAGGTTCCTTGCTGATAAAATCCTCCACCTGGACCAGGTCGCCCACAGCGTAAATATTCGGATCCGAGGTACGCATCTCATTATCTGTGACAACCCCTCCCCTGGCGTTCAACTCCAGTCCGGCGGCTTTGGACAGTTGGTTGTTGGGACGCACGCCGATGGAAAGGATCACCAGCTCGGCCTCGACCTGATTTCCGCTGCTCAGGTTGATCAACACGGATCCTTCCTTGTTTTCGAAAGTGGAAACGCCGTCGCCCAGGCGAAGATCCACTCCGTTCTGCCGGAGGTTTTCATGGAGCAGCTGGGCCATTTCGAAGTCCAGCGGCGCCATGACCTGATCCAGCATTTCCACCACAGTGACCTTAATGCCCAGGCCGTGAAGATTTTCGGCCATTTCAAGACCGATGAATCCTCCGCCCACCACTGTGGCGGTTTTTACGTTCCAGCCTCCGATGGACTCTTTGATCCGATCCGTATCCGCCACATTCCAAAGCGTCAGGATCCGTTCTCCGTCGATACCGGGAATAGGCGGACGCAAGGGGGAAGATCCGGTGGACAGCACCAGCACATCGTAGGTTTCCGTATAGATTTCTTCCGTCTGCAGATTTCGGACGGTGACGGTCTTCGCCTCCCGGTCGATCTGCGTCACCTCCTGGAGCGTGCGCACGTCGATGTTGAACTTGTCGCGCATGGTTTTGGGCGTCTGTACAAACAAGGCGTCCCTGGATTTGATCACATCTCCCACGTAGTAAGGCAGTCCGCAGTTCGCATAGGAAATGTCGGACCCTCTTTCGATCATGATGATCTCAGTTGCTTCGCTGAGCCTTCGGAGCCTTGCGGCCGCCGTAGCGCCTCCCGCGACTCCGCCGATGATGACTACTTTTTTATCCATACTTCACCTCAAAGTTTCTCCATGTATTGACGGTTGCTTCTTGTTAAATAATAAACAAAAGAAATACCGGACACTGTAACTTTGTCACATTGGAATTAGAAGTCAGTCGATCTGCCTTGCCTGGAACTATTTGATTGACCGGCAGAAAAAAATTGCCTCATGCTTTATAAATAACATATAATGGAGAATAATCAAGAACAATTGACATTCAAAGTATTGCCGAAGCTCTCGTTAGTCTGAAACAACGAGGAAAAAGATGATATATCATTGGTATCCATATCACATATTGACGATTATTCTGGTCTTGTTTTCTCTGATTATGCTTTGCTACGTCTATACCCAGAGACATAAGACCGGCGGAAAGCTTTCCGTGTCCCTTCTGGCGCTGGTGACGCTGTGGCTGATTGCCCAGGGTCTGGAATTTGCTGTCGAAACCCTGGAACATAAACTGATTTTTGCAAATATCCAATATATTCCCATTACCCTGATCCCGATCTTCTACTTTTTTCTCGCTTTGGATTTCTCCCGAAAGGATCGTATCCCCGAAAAAAAATCCTTGCTGCCCCTTTTTCTTATCATACCCTCCGTTTTAAATGTTCTGCTTTGGTCGGATCCCTGGCACGGACTGATCCGTCAGGATCTGCGACTGATCACCGCCGGCCTTTTCCCCACCGTGGGAAAGACCTTTGGCCCTGTCATGATCCCTTTTGCCCTTTACAATTTCTCCTTGACCGCCCTTACGCTGTTCATCCTGGGCCGAGCCTGGGCCGACCGCTCTTTCCAACACCGGATGCAGGCAAAATATCTTTTTATCGGCCTCTTGGTCCCTATGACCGCTACGCTCCTGCATTTAATGGGAATCGACTACCACAATATCGATGCTACACCTTACAGCTTTGCGATAACGGAAAGTTTGCTCACATTCGGCATCTTCCGGTATGGACTCTTCGACCTGATGCCTGTTGCCCTCTCCCACGTCTTTGAGGAAATGAAGCCGGGCATGATCGTCTGCGACCGGGAATACCGACTGACCGACATCAATCCTTCGGCAAGGCAAATGCTGGACCTGAAAGAACAAAACATCGTGGGCGTCCCTGTGATCGCTGCTTTTGCCCACGTACCCGAGCTGATGCGAGTGATCGAAAAAGGGCACAGCGGCACGGAAGAGATCTCCTATAGACGAGGAACAGATCAATACTACTATGATGTCACCGTCACGGAGCTGGACAATGACAAAGGGATCTCCTTGGGCTGGATGGCTCAGATTTATGACGTCACGGAGCGTAAAAAGGAATCAATTTCCAGTGAATCGGCCTTTTTGCGGGCGCAGATCAAACCCCATTTTCTGTTTAACGCCCTTAATGTCATTGCGGTGCTGTGCCGGGTGGATCCGGAAAAAGCCAGAGAGCTCATCCTGGATCTTTCCAGCTATATGCGCCACAGCTTTGATCTTCGAAACCTGGAAAAATACATCCCCTTCGAAGAAGAACTGGACTTCATCAAGGCTTATGTGCGAATCGAGGAAGCTCGATTTAAGGATCGATTGAACATGGTTTATGAGATCGACGACACTCAGGGCCTGCGGCTGCCGCCCCTGCTTCTTCAGCCTTTAGTGGAAAATGCCATCCGCCACGGAATCCGCAAAAGCAAGACCGGCAGGATCGTGATCCTTCGGGTCAAAAATCTTCGTGAGCATTACCTGATCGAAGTGGAAGACGACGGTGACGGCATGACGCCGAAACAGACGGAAATGGTTTTGCGAAAGCAGAATACCGGAGGTGTGGGTCTTTACAACATCCAAAAACGACTCGAAATGCTGTACGGCACCCAGCTTTCCATCAAAAGCAATCCGTCCGCAGGAACGAAAGTCACGATGCTGCTGCCCAAGAGGAAGGAAACTATAGAATGAATGCTGTTCTCGTCGATGATGAATATTATGCCCTGCAAGGATTGAAAATGGAGCTTGAGGAGATCGGCGATATCCGGATCACCGACCTGTACGAGGACCCTCTGAAAATGTTGGATGAAATCGCCGAACTGCGGCCGGATCTCATTTTTCTGGACGTGGAAATGCCTCAGATGGACGGATTTGAAGTTTTCGCACGGCTGATGGAAATGGGCTGCACATCAAACGTGGTCTTTGTGACAGCCTATACTCAGTATGCCGTCCGAGCCTTTGAGATCAACGCCGTCGATTACATCGTGAAACCCGTCACCCAGGCCCGGCTCATCAAAACACTGGAGCGCAGCAGGCCCGTTGCTGTGCCGGTCGGTCCTATGGAGTTGCGTTTCAACTGCTTCCGTCATTTTTCCATCGTCACCGGAGGCAAAGACATCAACGCAGGCTGGCGTACGCGAAAGGCGGCTGAACTCATCGCTTTTTTGATCAGCGAAGGCGGAAACTACACGGCCAAAGAAAAAATCGCCGAAGCCCTCTGGCCGGAACAGGAAGGCCGGATCGCCATGTCCAATCTGTATATGGCCTATCACTACATCAACAAGCAATCAAGCCGATTGGGCTTTCGGATCCCCATCGAATCAGAACGCGGTAAAATGCGGATCGACCTGAGCGGCATCTCCTGTGATCTGCTTGAATTCGACAGACTTCTGGGAGAGGCGCGTACAGCCTCCCGGGAAAAAAGGCCTGCTCTAATGGAACGCGCGGCAGCTTTGTATACCGGGCTGCCTTTTGAAGATGCCTATTTCGGCTGGACCGGCGAAATCCAGGGACGCTATGAATACCGCTATCTGGAACTGCTGGAACAACTGGTCTGCCACTTTAAAAGTTGCGACGACTTGCAAAACGCCGAAGTGTACGAAAAGAAATTGCGAGATGCAGAAATGGACTGAGATCGCGCTGTTCGCTGATCTGACATTACAAAAAAAACCGGGTCCGGCAGCCGCCGCACCCGGTTTTTTCTTTGTGATCCCGGTATCCCGGCGCTTGTAAAGATTTTGTAAAGACTTCCGCGGTACAATGATCCTGTAAAAGTGTGCTGTGCCTTAATGTATGCGAATCGGAGCTGGAAATCGTGGAAATCACGTTGTTTGGAAAGGCGGAAGCCATGTCAGAAGTCAACCATACGCTGAAGGTCATCGGCGGCGTGGAAGCCGTCTCGATCTTCGAGAATTTGTTTTGCGCCAAAGAGCATTTGGCAGAACAATCATCAGCGCTGCTCCTGCTGGATGGAGACGATGAAGACGTAAGCTGGCAATACCTTGTGAAAGAATTGCAGGGGTGCGGACCGGAGGTGCGTATCGTGCTCCTCAAAGAAGACTCTTACGACGCGGTAAAAGCTTATGATGTCGGCGTCTTCGATTACCTGTTGAAGCCTGTGGACGAAAAGCAGCTCATTCGGGTGATGGTGAAATATATGTTGAATCAAAAGAATCTAGTAAAATCAGAGAAAAGCGAAAGATAGGTATCTTAAAGCGCCGCCGTACTATCGTATTATAAGTACAGCGGCGCCTTTTTTCGTTAAAACGCTCAATGGTTTCCGCAATCTCCCGAATGATCATGGGAATGACAGACGGAGCCAGTACTCTTCAGCTCTCCGGCCAGGTAGCTTTCTGCCGCTATCCGGGCATCGCCTTCCGCACCGACGATCACTTCGATGTTGCGTTCGTTGAAAATTTCCACGGCGCCTCCGCCCATGCCGCCTGCGATGATCACATTTACATTCATATCCCCCAGAAAGTTCGGCAGGAATCCGGGCCGATGCCCGGGATTGGGCACTGTTTCGGTGCTGACGATACAGCCGTCCTGTTCATTGAATATGTGGAAACTCTCGCAATGTCCGAAATGGGCGCATACGGTATTTCCAATGCTCGCTACTGCTATTTTCATAACTTCCTCCTCTGAAACGGCTCGCCCGTCAGCTACATTTTTTCGATTTCGGCTAAAATTCCATCAAGCCAATCTCCGTCAAACAGCTCGATCATGCCTGTGTCGCAGGCGGCTGCAAGGCGAGGATCCAAGGGCATGCGAGCTACCGCTTTTACTCCATGCTTTTCTGCAATAGCCTCAATATGGCTTTCACCGAAAATACTGTGTTTATGTCCACACTCCGGGCAGGTCGTATAACTCATGTTTTCCACTAAAGCCACTACGGGAACATTCATCATTTTTGCCATGTTGACAGCCTTTTCCACGATCATTCCTACCAGTTCCTGCGGTGAAGCCACAATCACCACACCGTCGACCGGAATGGACTGGAAAACCGTCAACGGCACGTCGCCGGTGCCCGGCGGCATATCGATGAACATATAGTCCACATCGCCCCAAATCACGTCGGACCAGAACTGCTTCACTGTTCCTGCGATGAGCGGACCCCTCCAGACCACCGGGTCTGTTTCGTTCTCCGTGAGCAAGTTCAATGACATCACTTGCATGCCCAGTTTCGACTGTACGGGATAAATCCCGGTTTCCGCTCCGGTGGCCTTCCCGTGCAGGCCAAAGGCCTTCGGAATCGAAGGACCGGTAATATCCGCATCCAGAATGGCGGTTTTGTAGTCTTTTCGATGGGCCATCACGGCTAGCAGCGACGTGACCAGAGACTTTCCAACACCACCCTTGCCGCTGACGACGGCGATCACTTTTTTGATGTGACTCATTTCGTGGGGCTGTACCAAAAGGCTTTCTGCCTTTCTTTCACTGCAGTTTTCGTTGCAGCTTTCGCAATTTTGAGAACAATTTTCGCTCATGAATTTCCTCCTGTTTAGTAGTTGCTCAGCATTCGTCGCCTGCGGACAGGTATTCCAGCCTGTCTTGCATGATCGTTTTTAAATATTGATACTGTTGGATCCCGGTGCAATGGCAGGTGTAGTACACCGAAGGATATTCTAACAGAGAGGCAGCCAGTTCGTCCAGTCTTTGCCTGCCTTCCTCGTCCACGGGAACCTTGGAAAGATGAAAGCCTCCTACTACCACATCCGGTGGATCGGAACGCACCCAGTACATTACATTTTGGATCCCTTTATGAGAGCATCCGGAAATCAGATACGTCTTTTCTCCGTCCTTGACCGACAAATACTGCTCGTGACAAAAATCATCCCGAAACGCTTCTGCGTCCCGGATCACTGTAAACCCGTCGCTGTCTGTCGGATAAGGCCGTGGCTTATGGTTTCCGGTGAATAGCATCAAACCTTTGTCGAGAGTCATCTCGTCGCCGGTCAGCAGAATTCGGGGGTGGCCTTTCAATTTCGGCTCCAATCCGATATCTCGGTCGGGTAATACGCAATGCCGTTCCAATGCAGCTTCGTTCATGTAAACAGGCGCATGGTCATTGACGGAAAGAAAGACTTCCAATCCGCCGCCGTGGTCATAGTGGCCGTGGGAAATCACTGCCAAATCTACGGCAGACAGATCTACCCCCATATTTTGTGCATTGCGCAAGAATATGCCGGACTGTCCCATATCGAACAAAATCTTATGCTTCCGAGTCTCCAGATATAGGCTTAATCCATGCTCCGTCAGAAGATTCTTCTTGGATGTGTTCTCCGATAGGCAGACTATGCGCATTCGGGCACCTCCAGCAGTTCCAGAACCCGCGTCAGAACACTCCGAAGCGCCAGAGCAGCCGGGCAACCGGTCTCCGCCAAGCTGTGGCCCTGATTGATGGCTTCCGAAGCGCAGTGATCGTACGGGATTCTTCCGACGAAAGGAATTTTCTCGCCCTCGCACCAGGCTTCGATCGTGTCGGTATGTTCTTCGTACAAGTCAAACTTATTCACGCAAAGGGCAATAGGAACGTTCAGGATCCTGGCGGTCGATACGATGCGCTTCATGTCGCTGATCCCGGACAGAGACGGCTCCGCAACGATCAAGACCAAATCTACGCCTGTCACTGAAGCGATGACCGGACACCCGATGCCGGGCGATCCGTCGATCACGGCCAACTCCGTCTCCGGGGCATGATCGAACAAAGCTGTTTTGACCGCCGAAACCAATTTTCCTGAATTCCCGCGACCCATCTTAAGTTGGGCTGTAGAGAATACCGGACCATCGGTGTACAGCATTTGAACACCTGACACATCCTCTTTCAATTCCACTGCCTGGACCGGGCAAACATATTCGCAAACACCACAACCTTCACAGGCAAATTCGTCAACTTGATACACACTTCCGCTTTTTTTGACAGCCTGAAATCGGCAATGCTCGTAGCAGGCGCCGCAGCCGGTGCATTTTTCGGGATCGATCCTTGCTTTCTGGGATCCGTAATAATCCGATGTATGCGGTTCTCCCGCAAGCTTTGCCACCAGATGCAGATTCGGCGCGTCCACGTCGCAATCCGCAAAAGCCCGAGCATTGATAAAATCGATGAACGCGGCGGCCGTAGTCGTCTTTCCGGTTCCGCCCTTTCCGCTGAGGATGAGCAATTTTTTCATCAGCCCACCTCCTTTTCGATCTTGTTCATGAGGCTGCGAAACACGGCAGCCATTTCCTTGTTCTCCCGCGCGGCGATCTGTGCTTTCGCACCCCATTTCGCCAATTCACTGCTGTAGGGGATCCGGCACAGAATCTCCGTATGATGCAAAGCGCAATGGTCTTCCAGCTCTTTATACTGTCCTTCCGTTTTGTTGATCACAACACCACAGGGTTTTCCCAAAAGGCGGGCCAACTCCAGGACCATGGCAAAGTTATGCAGACCGAAAGCCGTGGGCTCTGCCACCAATACGCAGTAATCGGCCTCCGCTACACTTTCCAGAACAGCACAACCGCTTCCCGGCGGACAGTCGATCACTACTGCGCCCTTCGCTCGAGAGGCTTTGTCCAGTGCTGCGCGAATGATCGGAACACCGGAAATTTCTCCCGGCTCCAATACACCTGTCACAACCGTAGTTTCTTCGCTTACGCCGGTCTCAACCACACCGATGGGACGGAGTTTTTCAGACACTGCTCCATTTGGACAAACCAAAGCGCAGCCTCCGCAGGAATGACAGATGCCGGGAAATACCAGCGGCTTTTCCTTGATATAGACCAGCGCATTGAATTTGCAAAAGTCCACACACTTTCGGCAACCGTCGCACAAGCCTGCGTCAAATACAGGCAGCAGGACATTGATCGTTTTGCTGTGAAGTTGTTCGGGCCGGAAGAACAGCCGGCCGTTGGGCTCTTCCACGTCGCAATCGATATACACGGACGCGGGAGCTACGGCGGCCAGGTTTACCGATACAAATGTTTTACCCGTGCCGCCTTTGCCGCTCAATACCGCAATCTTCATTGTCTTCCGTGGAACCCTTCGTGAAACTGGTTGAGTTGCTCAAGTGTGCCGGCCTCATAGGCTGCGATATTCTCCTCCGCAGAACCGGGAACGGTTTTATAGAGAAGAATACCGGCCGCTTTAAGCACTTCTCCCGCGTTTTCCCCGCATCGGGGCGTGAGAAGGACATCGGCCTTCTGATCCGCAACAAACTGTGCCGCTTTGATTCCGGCTCCGCCGGGTGCGTTTGCGGCGAGATTGTCCAGGTATGTGATCTCTCTGGTCGTCGCATCAAAGAGCATATAATAGGGGGCTCTTCCAAACGATGGGCACACCTTTGTTCCGTTCTTCTTTTCCTCTACCGGTATCATTATTCTCATGATTTGTTGACTCCTTCCACTTGAGTCGTCTTTCCGACTCTTCTTTCTGCCGCAAGCGCCGCAGGCACATCGATCTTCATTGCCCTCACATATACTGTAATGTCCGCCGTCGATGCGAAGCATTCGTCCTTCCACCAACGCCCCGGCAATTTTCTGTCGGGCGTCGGTATAGATCTGCTGCACGGTGGTACGAGCAATATTCATATATTGACTGCATTCCTCCTGTGTAAGTCCCTGATGATCGATCAATCGAACTGCTTCGAACTCTTCGATCATCAACGTAATCACATCTTCGGCGTCGCATGGATCATCGAAGGGCGCAAAAACACTTACCGAGGGAAGATTACACACTTTCCTGCACTTTTTGGGTCTGGACATCCACGCTCTCCTGCATTACACTTCGAACTTGCCTGCTTATTAACAATACCATGTTTCCGACATATGTCAATTATTTTCTCGCCATTGGTTGACTTGGCTCCATCGATCGGTATAATTGATTGCATCGGTACGAAGAGCCTGCATCCTGTTCGTGCCGGATCAATGAAAGGACGCATTTATGTATACCTACGCACTGTATGTCACCGCACTGGTTTTTCTGGGACTCTCTTTTTCAAAGGACCGGACGAAAACCCGTCAGGTTTTGAGGAAGACCTGGAAATCTTTCGAAAATATCCTCCCTCAGTTTCTCAGTGTTCTGATGATCATCGGCATTATGCTGTCGGTCCTGAACCGGGAGGTCATCTCTCAATTGATCGGTCAGGAGTCCGGGTTGGCCGGCATGGCCATAGCCGCTGTGATCGGTTCGATCACCCTGATTCCGGGCTTCGTAGCCTTTCCTTTGGCGGCATCCCTGCTGGAGGCCGGCGCCGGGTACGGACAAATTGCCATGTTTGTGACCACGCTCATGATGGTGGGGGTGGTAACTTTGCCTGTGGAATCACAGTTCTTCGGAAGAAAGCTTGCTGTTAAAAGAAATGCAATGGCCTTTGTCTTCTGTCTGGCCGCCGCATGGATCATAGGAGGGCTGATGAAATGAAGCAAAAGAGTTCTGCCCTCCGCCGCTACAGCCTCTTCCTGATCCTCTTTGCGGCCAATCTGATCCTCTTGTTTACTGCGCCGGAAATCGGGCAAAGCGCCTTCCGCCTCACGGCGGCCAACCTGACCGAAATGCTTTCAATTCTGCCCCCGATCTTCCTCCTCCTGGGGCTCATGGATGTATGGATCCCACGAGAGACTATGATGAAATACATGGGCCGGGATGCAGGCCTCAGAGGAGGTTTACTGGCTTTCACAATGGGCAGCGCCGCTGCAGGCCCTTTGTATGCCGCCTTCCCTGTTTCCGGAATGCTGTTGAAGAAAGGCGTCACGCTGAGCAATGTATTCATCTTCATCGGTGCCTGGTCCACGACAAAAATTCCCATGCTGTTGTTCGAAGCCTCCAGCTTGGGATGGAAATTTACAGCCATCCGTCTGCTCTGCAGCATTGCCGGAATTCTGATGATCTCGTTTCTTCTGGAAAAAACCACTTCCGAAAATGAGCGCAAACGCCTCTACAAAAGAGCGCAGGATCTGTAGAAATCCGCCTTTGCCTCCACGCGCTTGTGTGGTATCATTAGAAAAACATTTTGGAAAGGATTACAATATGAATCTCGAAAAACTGCTGGAAGAATTCAACAGTCGCAACCCCTATACCAATGCTATCGGCATCGAACTGACAGAGATCCGACCTGATTTTGCCGCCGGTCGTGTGGAGTATTCGAATCAAGTGATCAACCGGAATCTCCATGTCCACGGCGGCGTTTATGTCTCACTGGCCGATACCGTGGCCGGCGCGGCAGCCCACAGCACAGGCGCCCATTACGTAACCCAGAGCTGCAGCTTTCAATTCTATAAGGCAACCAACCAGGGAACCCTGTCCTGTACAGCCCAGGTAAATCACCGAGGTCGGAAAACCTGCGTGATTGCAACAAAGCTCACTCACGATGACGGCACACTGGCGGGAGAAGGTCTCTTTTCGTTCTATAAGATCTCCGATTGATCCTGTGCGAATCCTTTCCCCCGGATAGACAAGCCAACTACTTGATGCTATACTTGATATACAAGCTATTTAATGGTTAGAGAGGTGACACCCATGGGCAAGTTCAATGTAAAAGAAACAAAGACCGGCTTTGTTTTTAACCTGCAGGCCGGCAATGGTGAGATCATCGGCACATCCGAAGTTTACAGCTCGGAGAAAGCATGCAAGAACGGCATCGAGAGTGTTCGCAAAAACGCACCGATCGCCAACCTGGAAGATCAGACCGTAGAAGGCTTCCAAACGGAAAAAAATCCGAAGTTTGAAATCTATGCCGATACAAAGGGAGAATTCCGTTTTCGCCTGAAAGCTTCCAACGGCGAATCGATTCTGGCATCGGAAGGTTACAAAGCCAAAGCCAGTTGCAAAAAGGGCATCGAAAGTGTTCGTAAAAACGCTGCCGAAGCCTAATAACCCATATATACTCAAAAGAGACCTTTGAAAAGGTCTCTTTTTTTGCCTGTATGAACTGTTTTATATCAATGTCTGCTCGTTAATGATGAGTTTAAATTCCAGGCCCAGCGTCTCAGCCGCCTTTCGGCACATGATCATCCGCTGCAGAAAGATCTCAAAATAGTCCATCACCGAGCTATACTTGGTGTCGATGGTAAGCTTGAGTTTCAGCAGCGTTCGTTCATCGTTGATCCGGACCTGGGATTTGCGGGCTGAATAGTTGACCCGGTCGTGAATATCAAAATTAGATCTGTCCTGATTGCGCACCCGGGTCCGCCGCACATCGGATTTGTCGGCAAGGATCAGGGCTGCCGCCACAGGATTGACCGCGATACCGGTCCCTTCGTCGTGGTTGCCGATGGCCGTAACCACCGTAGCGATGTCCGCCGGGTCTCCGCCCAGATGGTCCAGGATCCGGAAAGCGATCATGGCGCCGCTCTGGGAATGGTCGATCCGGTTCACCAGATTGCCGATATCGTGAAGGTACGCGGCGATTTGCACCAACTCCACATCCCGAGTCGGATATTCCAACTTTTCCAGAATATACTTTGCAGTCTCTGCGACCCGTGTCACGTGGGCAAAACTGTGCTCCGTGTATCCCAACGCCATCAGAGATTCATCGGCCCGGGAAATATATTCCCGCACGGCCGGGTCCTGTACGATTTGTTCGTAAGTGATCATGCTTCTCCTTTTCCTATCGATAGGTCCGCGTAACGTACGGACTGGTAAACAGCTTCAAAAGGGCGCCGTAATCCATCCGGAAGTCCATGACATCTCCCAGGTGATAGTGGCTGTCCGCAGTGTTCACCAGCAGATGGTCCGAAGAGCCGCCCAGGATCTCCACCGCCGGATCCAGAGGCGTCAGGCCGTCGGGATTGGTATCCTGCTTGCCCACGGCCAGAATCGCCCGGGTGATGACCCCTTTATCCTCATAATGCGGCACTTCTCCAAAAGCGTCCACGCCTACTTCGCCGATGGGCAGAGAAGGTTTGTCCTTGCACTCGATGATCTGTGCCCGGAGCAGGATCGCATCGTTGTGCGTCCCGGGGATCCGCTTGCTGTAAGCTGTTTCATTGCCTAAGATAAAGGCTTCGCCTAAACGCAGGTTGTTGATCCCTGTCGGCAGCTGTTTCTTCGGGATCAAATAGATTGAGCTGCTGTTGCCTCCGGAAACCATGGTCAGCGTCGTGCTGAATCGCTTCTGAATGCGCTCTGAAAGCCGCACCAGCTGCCCAAGATTGTCTTCTTTGGGAATAATAGCGCCGTAGCAAGTCAGATTGGTTCCGACTCCAAAGAGACGGACATGGCGCATTTTCAAGATCTCGTCACAGACCGCCATAATAGCTTCTTCGTTACGAAAAAACATGCCTTCCCTCAGGTCACCCAAATCGATCATCAACAGGACTTTATGCGTCTTGTTCTGTTGGGCCGCTGCCCGGTCCAGCATTCGAATCGTTTCGATCTCTGAATTCAGGGAAAGATCCGCATAGCGAACAACCTCTTCCACTTCCGAAGCCATGGGCAACCGCAGAAGAACCGTCTCTTTTCCGGCAATGTGCGCCTGATCTGCATAGGAGGCGATATTCTGTATCCTGGAATCAGCCAGATAATCCACAGCCTCATTTTTCAGGATTTCGGCCACGATAGGGCCGTCGGCGCAGAAACTCTTCGTAACGATCATCAGGGAGCAATCGCCCTCCCTGGCCAGTTCGGAAATGACCTTCAGGTTTTTATTCAGCTTTCCCAGATCGATCAGCAATTGGGGATACATTTCAAACCTCCTCTTTCAGCCGGCGGGCATCCCGAATCCCGGCATAGGAATAAAGCACAAGAGACATCAGGATAAACCCCAGCAAGACCTTCTTTTCCGGACTGAACATCTCTCCGTAGAACAACCCCACCAGCACGGTGATGGTCGGTGAGATATATTGGGTAAAACCCAGCGTAATATAGGGGATATTGTTGACGGCGCTGGCATACAGCACCAGCGGCACCGCCGTCAGAACTCCGGTTCCCATGAGAAGCGGAAAATCCAGAGGCGCCAGTGCGGCGATTTCGGGCCTCATAGTCAGCGCCATTAAAATCAGCGCGAAAGGAGTCAGGACGATGCTCTCGATAAAAATGCTTACAGCCGGATATACTTTGACTTTCTTTTTAATCGTGCCGTACACTGTAAAGCTGAACCCCAGGACCAGTCCGATCACCGGGACCGTCCGGTACATGGCGATGGACACCAGCACACCGGCCAGGGCGATGAACATAGCCGCCAGCTGCAGTTTCCCGGCTTTCTCGCCGAAAAACCCAACAGAAACCGCAAAAACCATCAGTGGAGCCATAAAATACCCCAGGCTGGCATCGATCATGTGGCCGTGGCCCATGGCCCAGATGTACATGCCCCAGTTGAAAGAGATGATCAATGCCGCCGGGATCATGTATTTCATGGTTTTCCAGTCGGCGAGCTTCGCTTTGAGTTCCCCTGTTTTTCCGGTAGCCAGAACCATTGCGTAGGCCAGAACGGCGGCAAATATGATCCTGCTGTAAAGAACAAGCAAAGCGTCGATGTGTGCCAGCCTGTACCAGTATAAGCTGGCCAATCCCCATATCGTATTGCACCATATGGCGATCCAAACGTGTTTTCGGGACATATTACTCCTTTTTATCGATCGGCTTGAATTCTCCGTCTATCAGTTCCCAGCCGTGCTCGGCCAAGTGCTTTCGCATTTCTTCATCCTGCTTTTCCTTCTCCAGTTGTTCTGCGCGAAGGCGATCCAGCTCTGTCTGGTAAATCGGCTTTTTATTCTTCCCATGGCCCGACTTTTTGGGAAAGGATATGTCCAGACTTTTTTCCAGGAGTTTAACGGCGCCGGACTTGTGCGTCTTGGACAGCACGCCCAAAGAAGCCATGATGTAATCGTTGTCGATGAGAATGCCTGCTTTTTTCGTCGGGAAAAGCAGCAATCCGGTTTCGTTGCTCCGAGCGATCTGCTTCAGGATCTCCATTCGTCCGGGAAGCCGTGTCAGCGCTCCGCCGGTGCCGATGATATACTTGACCTGGGTCAGGTCCTTGCCTTCGGCAACGGTGCTCCGCCCGGAAGGGCCGTAAATGTAGCGGATCTTTCCCGCATGGCGCTCCACGGAAGTCAGGACCGCTTCCAGGGTCAGCCGCTCCACAAATCGCTTCTCTTCCTCGTTCTTGGGAATGGCCTTGTATTCTTCCATGATCCGATCCAGATCCAGGTCCGGAAGTTCTTCGCGAAGCTTTTCCAGACCGATGGTCTCCACGATGTTTTTCATGTTTACATAGACCCCCAGATCCCCTTCCACAGTCCGCTTGGCTTTGGGTTCGGGCTGGATCAGGATCCTGGCGATTTGTTCGGACTCCTCGGACACGGAATGGACGTCGGTGGTGGCGCCGCCTACGTCCAAGGCCACTACGTTTCCCAGGCATTCGTACAGTAGCCGGGTACATTCCATCACGGCGCCTGGGGTCGGAATGATCGGACCGTCCACCATGTCCCGCACGTGTTCCATTCCCGGCGCATTGGTGATATGATCCTCGAATGCGTTCTGGATCACTTTCCGGGCAGGTTCTACGTTCAGATCGTCGATCCGGGGATAGACGTTTTCCACGATGTAAAGCTTCTGCCCGCTTTCTTCATCGAAGATCAGGCGCATCTCATCCTGATTCTCCACATTCCCCGCGTAGATCACAGGAGTGGTAAGACCCAGGCTGCGGATCATTTCCGCATTGTAGACAGCCGTGTCCCGCTCGCCGTAGTCCACGCCTCCGGCAATGAGGATCAAGTTAGGTTTGACATCTTTTATCCTTTGAAGGTCTGTGCGCCGCAGACGGCCGGCAGTAATGTAGTGAATAATTCCGCCGGCACCCAAAGCCGCTTCTCTGGCAGCCCTTGCGGTCATGTCGTACACCAGACCGTGAACAGTCATTTTTAATCCGCCGGCCGCCGAACTGGTGGCCAGCATGTGGTCGTAATGGATCGAATCGATCCCCTTTTGACGACAGAGATCGTCGATGGCCTCCTGCAGGCCGATGCGAACATCTCCGCTCAGTACGGAGGTCGGCGCCTGCCCTTGTCCGAAAAACTCGGGGCTGTCGCTGTCCAATCCGCGAAATGCGTTGACCACGGTGGTCGTTGAGCCGATCTCGGCTACCAATACATCGATATCCATGCTTTCTCCACAGCGGGGCGGCTTTGAAAGCCGCCCCGGATTTTTCTGGTGATATCCGCGGCGGGACCCT